>Ga0272442_10000787_pt1 | contig 49622 bp, 47 predicted proteins | sample SSMForm2O_FD_200262 | JGI IMG/M metagenome (GOLD analysis project Ga0272442, IMG submission 200262) | Marine sediment archaeal communities from Little Sippewissett salt marsh, Falmouth, MA, United States - SSM-Form-2O | ecosystem: Environmental > Aquatic > Marine > Wetlands > Sediment ... | reverse complement strand
ATATTTCATCCGGCACCCAAAAACCGGTATTGAATCGAGTTCTGTTATTAAGGTTACCGTATATGTCTTGTATCGTACCCTGATAATTCTTGACTTGTCATTCTTTCTTTCATAGGCTTCTAACCGATAATGGCCATGCGCCTTTATGTTTTCAAGGTCGATTCATACTTTAGTAACGGCTCGGTATAAAAATGGGAGATTTACTACTAGGACTTGACATAGGGACGCAGGGAGTGAAAGGCGTTCTCGTAAACCGTGAGGGAGATGTAATCGCGAGCGCCACCCGTTCAAACAGGAGCATCATACCCAGGACGGACTGGTGCGAGCAGGATATGCTCACGAATTGGTGGGTGAATCCGGTGAAGGTCATCGAATTGTTGCTGTCCGCTCCGAAAGTACACGCTTCTCGCGTGGCTGCGGTATCAATAAGCGGCATATACCCGGTATTGGGACCGGCGGATTCAAGGGGAATGCCGCTCCGCCCCGCCATTCTCTATTCCGATAACAGGGCTCTGAACGAGGTGTTCGAGCTCAATGAGAAGCTCGGACTCGATCTAACGAGCGAATCCCTCACGCCGAAGCTCCTGTGGTTCATCAGAAACGAACCGGAACTCTTCAATCGAATGGATATGTTTTTCGATTCCGCGCACTATGCGGTTTACAGACTGACCGGTGAATATGTAATCGATACGATTACACCGGGTCTTTTCGGTGCCATATACTCTTCTCCCAATACGAGCTGGCGGGAGGATATATGCGAGGAATTCGGTATTCCCGTCGGCAAGCTGCCGTCGGTTCACCCGCCCGCGGCTATTGTCGGAGAAGTACATGCAGAAGCGTCGGAGGAGACCGGCCTTGATAGAGGAACACCGGTATTGACCGGTTTGCCGGATCTGGTGGCTTCTTCACTCAGCGTGGGCGTGGTAAATACGGACGAGTCGATAATCTATTACGGTACCGCAGGTGTGATGCCGGTCATGAAAAGTCCCATGATAGAGAATATGCGCATACCCTTTCCCGAAGAGGAGCGTCTCGGGAAAAGGCCCGCCGAGCGTGAAAACCAAATAACGGGTGACAGCGGCATATCGGGATTTATCTATGATTATCCCGCATACTGCCTCTCGGTTGGAGAAGGGGTTCGCTGGTTTTGCGACAATTTCGGATCCATCGAAAAAGAAGCCGCAGCGAGGGAAGGGGGCGCGACTGCTTATACACGGTTGGATAGAGGAGCTCAAAACATATCGCCCGGGTCCAACGGATTGTTTTTACTCCCCCATCTCCAGGGCCAGCGAAGCCCATGCTTCAATCCATGGGCGACCGGTGTATTCTTCGGGGTTTCGGCTTCTCATACCCGGTTCCATTTTTTCAGGGCCGTGCTGGAATCCTACGGATATGAAATTCGACGGGGTCTGGAAGCATTTTATTCCCAAATGCCTCGGCTGACTCGTGTTGTTGCTACGGGAGGAGGAGCACGGAGCGGGCTGTGGCGTCAAATTGTCAGTTCAATTACGGGATTAACACAGGAATACATACCGGAGAGCAACGGATCATTGGGAGCGGCTTACCTGGCGGGCCTGGCCCTCGGGTGGTTTGAAAACTTTGACGATCTGCGCGATAACTGGATATTAGTATCCGCGGTTACTGAACCGGATCCCGAGTATCTGCCGCTGTATGATCAGCTTTTTCCGGTTTATAAAGCCCTCAGTAATAAGGTTGAAAGTATATATCGGGGTCACTACGATGTCGTCCGCGGAATCGCGGCTCATGGTAATGCTGTGTGATATGGAAGTTTTTGCCATTTTGTTTGTTATTTTTAAAATTAATCGACGATTTGTTCATTAATACTTGACAACAAACGGGACTTATATCATATAGTCGTAACCAATCATCAAGAATGGTTTTATGGTACAAATCGGAAAGAATATTAGGAAACGCAGAATACGGATGGGTTTCACATTGCGTGGGCTCGCAAACAATATCAGCATCAGCCCGAGCTTTTTATCCCAGGTGGAAAGCGGTAAAGTATCTCCTTCGTTATCATCCCTGACAATGATCGCGGACGCCCTCAACACCACGGTTGGAGCACTTGTTGACGAGAAGAGCAATCAAGACAGAACGCTGGTGGTTCGAAAAGAGGAACGCAAGTCCATCAGCGATGAAAATGATGATTTGAAAATTGATTTTTTAGGCTATTTCCATCCCGATAGATTGATGGAACCGCTCATATTTACCTTCATGAAAAAAAGCAAGTTACATAAACATCGTTATAGACATTTCGGTCAGGAGTTTGTATTGGTTTTAGAGGGTTGTATTGAGGTCGCGCTCAAAGAAAAGAGATATACATTGCATAGTGGGGACAGTATCTATTTCAATTCCGGAGTCCCCCATGCTTTCTGGAGTGCCTGTGATGGAGAAACGACCGTAATAAGCGTCAATTCTCCTCCTAATTTTTAATCGAATTTAAAACCTCTCATTAATCAGGGAAGCAAACGGGACCGGGATCACGGTAGGATGAATGGTTAATTTCCGATACCTTTCCAACCGATATTGAGTTTTTTTAGAGGATTCTCCAATGCTGGTTAAAAAGAGGAGGAATCAGAGAATTTTATATGTAGAATTATTGTTATAAAGATATAATATGATGTTCGCTCTAATGTTTATATTTCAGATTCTAAAGTCAATTTTATTTATAGAATAATATCGAGGAGATCCGGAATACCATCATGAAAATACTGCTCGGCTCCATCATGCATGAATCGAACACCTTCGCGCCCACCGTCACGGACGTGGAAGTGTTCAAGAAGACGCAGTACCTGTTCGGTGAGGATATCGTTCGATATCACCGCGGTCAGCGATCGGAGATAGGCGGAATCATCGATGTTTTTGATAAGTACGGTGTCTCCGCGCTGCCCGTGCTTTCAGCCTGGGCCATGTCGTACGGGAAGGTTTCAGCCGACACCTACCGTATGCTCAAGCGGACCCTGCTTCAGGGCATCAGGGACCATCAGGATGAAATAGACGGGGTGCTCCTCGTTCTGCACGGCTCGATGACGGTTGAGGGAATAGAAGACGGCGAGGGTGACTTGCTGCGATCGGTGAGGGAAACGGTCGGGGACCGTATGCCGGTCGCCGCGACCCTCGATCATCATGCGAACGTGTCCGAGGCAATGGTAGAGAATTCGGATTTTTTCGTCGGTTACCGAACACACCCGCACGTCGATCAGTACGAGGTGGGGTATAAGGCGGCCGGCCTGATGGTGGATCTGATAGAAAAGAAACCGGTTCTGAAAAAATCGTTTATAAAAATACCGCTTATCACCGCCGCGGAAAACAGGAGTGAGCCCATAAAGGCTCTGGCTGCTTCCATAGAACGGATTGAGAAGGATCCCGATATCTTCACGGCATCGTTTTTCGTGGCGTATCCCTGGGCCGATGTCAGCATAATTGGAGCAAGCGTGCAGGTTGTCGCGCGTACGAACGAGGAAACTGCACATGAATATGCACGCGAACTTGCCACCCAGCTGTGGGATTTACGGGCGTCTTTTCGATTTGACATTTATTCGATTGAAGAGGCCGTGGCAATCGGAATGGAAACCGAGGGGAAACCCGTCCTCCTCGACGAATTGTCGGATTGTACCCTTGGGGGAGCTGCGGGAGATGTTGTAACATCGGTACGGTATCTTGTCGAGAACGATGTTAGGGATTCCGTTGTAGTCGGAATTGTCGATCCGGATGCAGCCAAACGGGCAAGTGATGCCGGTGTCGGAGCGGAACTGCAGATTCGAATAGGTGGGACAATTACGAAAAAAGGCAATCCTCCGTTCGCTATCAACGCCCGCGTAGTGAAACTCGATGAAAACACCGCTGGAAGCTCGGATATACATTCCGGTTATGAAACACGAATTGGTAAGGTGGCTGTTTTAAAAGCGAATGATGTGGAAATTATTATCATTGAAAATCCTGGAAAAATCGGCGGGCCTTCGTTTCTTGAAGCTCTCGGTATCGATCCACGAAAAAAAGACTTCATTCTTACGAAGGAAGGTCTGAATCCGTTCGTTGACTATAAGGATATCGCATCCCGTATCCTTATGGTCGATACACCGGGATTCGATCCACAGATCCTTCGTCCGGAAGATTACCGGAACGTACCACGCCCAATATATCCACTGGATCCCGATATGACGTGGAATCCGGATAAATAAGGCATAAGTCCGGATACTTGTTTTTTGTTGTTGAGACCTGGTTATATACCGGGCAAAAATACTTTAGGAGGTCTATCATGAAGAAGTTTTTGTTTGTGCTTTTAATTTGCGCGGTCAGCGCGGCCCCGCTCTTTGCCGGTGGTAAAGATAAAGCGGCCGAGGAACCGGCAAAGCAGAAGATCGAAGAGAAAAAAGTCGAGGAAGCACCGGCAGGTCCCCAAAGGGGGGGGACCCTCTACGCGGCCGTTGAGTCGGAGCCGATGCTTCTCGATAATCATCTTCAGCAGTCGAATGTCGTGGTTGCCGTAAGCGATATGTTCAACGACTTTCTCTGGAGATGGAAGAAGGATTTTTCCGAAGTGGAGCCGCATGTCGCCAAGAGCTGGGAGTGGATCGATGATACGCACTTCAAGGTTTACCTGCGCGAGGGCGTGAAGTTCCACAACGGACGAGAGGTAAAGGCGGCGGACGTGAAATACTCCATTGACAGGATCAAGGATCCGGGTACGGCGTCTCCGAGTGCCGTCTTCCTGGAACCGATCAAGGAAGTGGTGGTGGAGGACGACTACACCTGTACGATCGTTCTGAACAACCCCTGGTACGGCCTGATGGACAGGATGACGTACATCGCCATTGTCCCCAAGGAGGCGGTCGAGGAGTACGGTGATCTGAAAACCCACCCCGTGGGATGCGGACCCTTCAAGTTCGAGAGCTGGGAACCGGGCCTGCAGGTAACGGGAGTAAAGTTCGAGGATTACTGGATGGAGGGCAAGCCCTATCTCGACAAGGTCGTGTGCAAGTTCATGCCCGTATACAACACGGCGAAGAACGCGCTTCTCACCGGTGAAATCGACATTATTTTCTGGCCGGAGCCGGCCGACTACGAGTCACTCAAGGCGAATCCGGACCTTGAGCTCTTTATCTACTCGCAGCTCGTCGGAATGTACGTATCGATGAATACGAACAATTCGCCTCTGGACAACAAGCTCGTGAGAAAGGCCGTTGCGTACGCGATCAGCAGGGACAAGTTCAACAAGGGCCTTTACAAGGGCCTCGGCAAGCTCTGCTGGGTTCCCATTCTGCCCTCACAGCCCTATTACGATTCCGCCTGGGAGTATAAGCGGGATACCGAAAAGGCCAAGGCCCTGCTGGCTGAAGCCGGCTACCCGGACGGATTCAAGATCAGAATTCTGGCGCCCAAGGGTGCCGAAGAAATCATGGGTGAGATTCTCTACTCAGACCTCAAGGATATAGGTATCGAGGGTACCATAACGGCACTCGAGATTCCCGAGTTCCTCGATACGCTCCTCAACAAGGAGGATTTCGACTTCGCGGTACTGGGAGACACCATCAGTCCCGATCCCGATTTCTTCGCTTCGAAATACCTCGTTCCCGACGGTTCCATGTCTTCAATAGTCGGTCACTGGGGTAGCAGGGACGATGAGGTCAGGGCCCTGATGGACGAGGGGCGGAAGACCATCGATATGGACAAACGTGTTGAGATATATCAAGACCTGTACGATATCATACTCGATGAGAACCCGATGGTGTTCGTTACGTACGGCACCAGGCTCCCCGTTTTCAAGGCATTCGTAAAAGACTTCTATGCCTACTCCGACATCCGGTACAACTGGTGGGAGATTTGGTTGAGCAAGTAGGGGTATATCGAATATAATGACACAAAAGGGGGAGGAAACGGGATTTTTCTCCCCCTGTTTTATTCGAATTCCGGTAATTCGGAGGGGATGCATTGGTGAGCGCACATCTTCAGCGGAGAGTGAAGTTCGATGGGTAAATACATACTGAGAAGGATTTTATACGGTCTCATAACGCTGGTGGGAATATCCGTCATCATCTTTTCAATCATTCATCTTATCCCGGGCGATCCGATTCAGATCATGTTCGGGCGCAATCCCAATCCCGAGCTCATCGCGCTGGCAAAAAAGCATTACGGGCTCGACAAGCCCGTCATTACCCAGTATTTCATCTGGTTCGGCAAGCTGCTGAAGGGCGACCTGGGGCAGTCGATCATCAGGCGAACCCCGGTGGTCGAGCTTCTGCTTCCCAGGATAGGCCGAACGATTTCACTCACCCTTCTCGGCATCGTCTTCTCGGTCGCCATCGCGATTCCGACCGGTATCATCGCGGCCTGGCGGCACAATACGTGGACCGATTTCGGCGTGTCTTCCATATCCCTGCTCCTTATCTCGGTGCCGGAGTTCTGGATAGGCATTGTATTCATGATAATATTTTCAGTGTGGCTCGGAATTTTTCCCACGAGCGGCTACATTCCACCGTTCGAGGATTTCGTGGGCTGGCTCAAGATCCTTATACTTCCGGCGCTCACCGTGGCAAGCGTTATTGCGGCGCAGACGACGAGAATGATAAGGGCGAATATGATCGAAGTTATGAGCCTCGACTATATCACGCTCATGCGTTCCGCGGGCGTTCGACAGCGGCGTCTTCTTCTGATACATGCGTTCAGGAACGCATTCATACCGGTCCTGACCATGATCGGAATGCAGATCGGCATGCTCATGGGAGGAATCGTCATTGTTGAACGGGTCTTTACCTTCCCCGGACTCGGGGCGCTCCTTTTGAAGACGCTCGAGGAAAGGGACTATCCGGTGCTGCAGGCGTGCATAATGGTGTACGCGGTGGCGTTCGTGGTGATAAACATAATCATCGACTTGCTGTACAGCGTCGTCAATCCGAAGATAAGGTACTGAGACATATGATTAAATCTATTATCAGAAATAAAAAGCTCTTCATTGGGTTGATAATGGTTTTAATATTCGTCTGCATCGGGATCTTCGCGGAGCAGATCATGCCGTACGACTACGACGAGACGTACGTCGGTGATATCACGGAGAAGCCGTCAAAGGATTTTTGGTTCGGGACCGACATACTCGGCCGGGATGTTTTCAGCAGGGTGATTTACGGCACGCGGGTTTCGCTCATCGCTTCGATTTCCATTACCGGGCTTACCCTGCTGTTCGGTGTGCCGGTCGGTCTCTTGTCGGGGTATTACGGCGGGGTCGTGGACGACATTCTGCAACGGGTAGTGGATATCTTCTTCAGCTTTCCCTGGGTTCTTATGGGCCTGCTCGTCGCCGCGATCAGGGGCCCGGGACTGACGAGCGTCATCATCTCACTCACTATTACCTATTTCCCACAGATCGTAAGAATCACCAGGAGCTCGGTTGTAAGTGTAAAGGAACAGGATTTCATCAAGGCCGCAAAGCTGTCGGGTGAAAACGATCTGATTATACTCTTCAAGTACGTATTCCCGAACAGTCTCGCGCCGCTCATCGTGCAGACGACCATCATAATGTCATTCGCCATACTCGGCGAGGCGGCCCTGAGCTATCTCGGCTGGGGCGTGCGGCAGCCCCTTTCGAGCTGGGGCATGATGCTGCAGCAGGCGGCAAGCTATCTGTGGACGGCCCGGCACCTGGTATATTTTCCCGGAATTTTCATCATATTCGCGGTACTCTCTTTCAATTTTACCGGTGACGGCCTGCGGGATATTCTGGACCCGAGGTATAAGAGGATTTATGGAAGATAAGTCGCGGACGCTTTTGAGAGTCAATAATTTAACCACAAAGTTCTTTTTCAGCGGAAAAGAGCTGGTCGCGGTCAACAACGTGGATCTCAGGATCGACAGGAAGGAAATCGTCGGTCTTGTGGGCGAGTCGGGATGCGGAAAAAGCATGACCGCTTTTTCAATCCTGCGAATAGTGCCGCATCCCGGTCAGATCGTGAGCGGTGAGGTGTTTTTTGAAAACAACGACCTCCTGAAGCTGAAAGGCAAGGAAATAAGGAGGGTTCGGGGAAACAGGATATCGCTCGTATACCAGGACCCTCTCTCTTCGCTCAATCCATCATTCAATATTTACTGGCAGCTGAGCGAGGTCATACGTGCGCACAAACCCCACCTGAGTAAAAAGGAAAAATACGACGCGATCATCGACGTGCTGAACAAGGTGGGCATTCCCGATCCCGAGAAAAAGGTGTTCCAGTTTCCGCACCAGTACAGCGGCGGTATGCGCCAGAGAGTCGTGATTGCCATGGCGATCATTCTCGGTTCGTCTCTCGTAATTGCCGACGAGCCTACAACGGCCCTGGACGTGACGACGCAGAGGGAGCTGTTCGACCTGAACGAGATCCTCAAGGAGGAGCTTGGAATATCGTTCATCGTCATATCCCACGATCTCTACCTCATAGCGGAGCGATGCGACAGGATATACGTGATGTATTCAGGCGAAATCGTGGAATCGGGCTCTTCCGAGGATATATTCAACGATCCACTGCATCCCTACACGCAGGGGCTGCTTCGGGCCATTCCAGGGCTTGCACCGGATATCGATAAGCTTGGAACCATAGACGGGGAGGTGCAGGATTTGATGAATCTGCCGGTCGGCTGCTTCTTTCAGAACCGCTGTGAGCTCGCGGACGAGGAGTGCAGGCGAAACCGGCAGGTACTGCGCGAGGTCCGTCCGAACAGGTACGCCAGATGTCACAAGGTCAAGACCTGAATTGGGCGAGGTCCATTTCGATAGTATAAAGGTCAAGACCTGAAGTGGGCGAGGTCCATTTCGATAGTTTAAAGGTCAAGACCTGAAGTGAGCGAGGTCCATTTCGATAGTTTAAAGGTCAAGACCTGAAGTGAGCGAGGTCCATTTCGATAGTCCTAAGGTCAGGGTATAATATGATCAAGGTCCATATTGATAATCTGAAGGTTTATTTTCCTCTCGAAAGATCCATCAGGGATTTTATCCGGGGGAAAAAAATCGAGTACGTAAAAGCCGTCGACGGAGTAACGCTCGACATTCATGAGAACGAGGTGCTCGGAATCGTGGGAGAGACGGGATGCGGTAAAACCACGGTGGCGAATACCCTGCTGAGAATGAATCACATAACCGATGGAAAGGTAGCCTACGAAGGGAGGGATATTCATGCCCTCGACGACAACGAGCTGACCGATTACTATTCCAAGGTTCAGCTCATATGGCAGAACCCGTTCTCGTCGCTCAATCCGAGGATGAAGGTTTTCGAGCTTCTGGCAAGGCCGCTCATCAAGTTCAAGAACCCCGGGAAAAAGGAAGTTGTTAAAAAGATTAACGAGATAATTAAAACGGTGGGATTGAACAAAGAGGATCTGGACAAGTATCCCCACGAGTTCAGCGGAGGGGGAAGGCAGCGAATCGTCATAGCCCGAGGGCTCATCTGCGAACCGGGCTTCATCATTGCGGATGAACCGACCTCCTCGCTCGATGTTTCCATACAGGCCCAGATACTGAATCTGATGAAGAATTTAAAGAATAACTTCGATCTTACCATGCTCTTCATATCTCACAATCTCGCGGTTATAAATTTTATCTCCAACCGGGTCGCGGTTATGTATTTCGGACGGGTCGTGGAGCTTCTGCCGCAGAGTGAGCTTTTTACCAGGAATTATCACTACTACACGAGGAAACTGATCGATGCAATCCCCAAGGGGAAGCGGCGGGAGGATCTCGTATCCGTGGTTGAAAAGAGCCACAAGCTGAATCACGGGGGATGCATCTATTACTATCGGTGCGAGAACGCCCGGGAGAGATGCCTGAACGAGATACCCGAGCAGGTCGAGATCAGCAAAGACCATTTTGTGGCCTGCCATTTTCCAATCGGCGGATAAAACAGCGAAAGAAGAGGGAACGTACGCCGTGAAGCTCATGATCGTGGGATGCGGATTTATCGGGGAGATTCATCTGCAGGCAATTGTGAACAACGGGCTCGCCGATGTCATGATTGTAGACAGGGACGAAACGAGACTGGATTTCATATCGGATAAATACGGTATCGATGAGAAATATACGAATATTGACAAAGCCCTGGAAAAGGGGCCCGACGGCGTCCTGATCTGCACGCCCTATAACCTGCACGCCGAGCAGGTCCTACAGGTCGCGGGAAGGGTAAGGGGGGTCATGGTGGAAAAACCAATGACCTTTACCGTGGAAGAGGCGCAGAGAATGAAAGACGGCGTCGCGGCCCCGGGCACCTTTGTCATCGTCGCATACTGCCTGCGGTTCAGCGATCCCTTTATCCGGTTAAAAACCATGGCGGACCGCGGCGATTTCGGGAATATTTTTTCCATACGCGCATCCGTATCCTCAAGAAGGGCCCTGTCCGACCCGGTATCGGGTTATATACGTGACGGAGCGTTCACGCACGGTATCGTCTTCGATTATTCGCATGAAATCGACTACTGCGGCTGGCTTGCGGGGTCACGTGCCGGCGAGGTGATGTGCAGGAGCCGGAATTCGGGTTTCGGTCCGCGGCTCGTAGAGGATACGGCCGAGCTTTTAATCCGGTATGAAAACGGCGCGGTCTGCTCCATACACATGGACTACCTGCAGACGTCGTTCAGGCGGGCCGTCGAAATATACGGAACGGGCGGAACCGCCCTCTGGAGTACCTGCGATTTCTTCTCACCGGAATCCGATTTCATTCACTATACCCGGGAGGGCTCGGACGGCTGGATGAGGGAAAAAGTGAGCAGCGACGTGCAGGCGATGTACCTGGAACAGCTCAAACACTTCATCCGCTGCCTCGAAAAGAAGGACGAGCCCGCAGTAGGTATTACGAGGGGTACGGAAATAATGAAAACAATTTGCGCCTGTGTCGCTTCATCCGATAGCGGTCAGTGGGTAAAAATCGATTGAGGAAATGAGAAATGGATACCAGGGAGCTGTTCGATCTTACGGGTCAGATCGCCATCGTGACCGGCGGAGGAAGCGGTATCGGCAAAATGCTCTGTACGGGACTCGCGGAGGCGGGCGCCAACCTCGTCATCGCTTCCCGCAGGTACGGTCTCTGTAAAAAGGTCGCCGACGAATTCGCCTCTGAATGCGGTGTTGAGACGCTCGCCGTTCGTGCCGACGTGCTCGAGGAAAAGGACGTGGCCCGGCTCATGGAAAAAACGGTCGACCGTTTCGGAAGGATCGATATCCTGGTCAACAACGTGGGAGGATCGATCGTCAGAAACACGCTTTCCGCCGAGGTATCGGAGTGGGACCATATCCTCGCTCTGAATCTGCGAAGCGTTTTTCTCTGCTGCAGGGAGGCGGGAAAGTACATGGCTGAGAAAGGGTACGGTAAGATAATCAATATCGCGTCCGTTCTCGCGGGAAGGGCCACGGATTTCCGGAATTATTACCAGGACCCCGAAGAGCTGAGCAGGGCGGGTCAGCTGAGCTACAATGCGTCCAAAGGCGGGATCGTGAGTCTTACGACGGACCTCGCCGTTGAATGGTCGAAGTACAATATTACGGTAAACGCCATCAGCCCCGGCGCCTTTCTCACCGATCAAACCGCAAAGTTCCCGGATTTCCTCGTGAAGAACCTCTGCTCCAGAATACCGCTTGGAAAGTTCGGCGATGCCGATGATCTGAAGGGCGCGGTCGTTCTGCTCGCCTCGCGAGCCTCGAAGTACCTGACTGGGCAGAACCTCGTTGTTGACGGCGGCTGGACGCTGTGGTGCTGACAGTTGATATGGTGTACCGCCTTCTGAATAAATCAAACCGAAGTGGGGAGGTAAGTGATGCTCGCAATAAATGGGGGAAATCCTGTAATTAAAGACAGCTTCCCGGACTGGCCGGTCTGGGATAAGACCGATGTCGAGTACGTGCGCGACGCAGTTGAAAGCGGTATCTGGGGGGTAGAGGGAACCAGGATCCCCGAGTTTATCAGGAAATATGCTGAGTTTCAGAAAATTAAACACGTACTGCCTGTGGCGAACGGTTCCGTCGCCATTGAAACCGCACTCGAGGCCCTGGATATTAAAGACGGGGATGAGGTCATAGTTCCTGACTATACCTTCCTGGCCACGGCCGCTTCACCGATTCGCAGGGGAGCACGAATCGTTCTTGTTGACGTGGATGAGTCCACGTTCTGTATTAATCCCGATCTGATTGAAGAGGCGGTAACGGACAGGACCAGGGCGATTATCCCCGTCCATTTCGGGGGACATCCCGCAGATATGGACCGTATTATGCAAATCGCCGGGAAGTACGGCCTTTACGTTGTTGAGGATTGCTCTCACGCGCATGGTGCCATATGGAATGGAACGCATGTCGGTTCATTCGGTGATATCGGGACCTTCAGCCTGCAGGCGAGCAAGACGCTCAACTGCGGTGAGGGGGGTCTCATTGTAACGAAGTATGAACGGCTCTGGAACCTCTGTCGGGCTATTCACAATGCCGGGAGGGTCGCAGGCATAAACGATTACAACCACTACCTATGTGGAACCAATTACCGGATCACTGAATTACAGGCTGGGCTCCTCCTCGCACAGATGACGAGAATTGAAGCCCAATGTACACTCAGGGATAAAAACGGAAAATTGCTGACCGCGTTGCTCGGTAAGATTGAGGGTGTTACACCACAAGCCCGTGATCCCAGGATGGACCGCCACGGTTATTATCTTTTCACCTTTATTCTGGATGCCGATATACCCCGCCGGGCGTTTAATGAAGCTGTTAAAGCAGAGGGGGTACCCATTCAGGTGGAATACCCCGCTGTACATTCAATCGAGTGTATCAGGAAAAAAAATATGAGCGGGGGCAGTTTTCCCGTATCAGACAGGGTAGCGGAAAGGTCCGTCTGGCTTTATCACGAGGCGCTCCTCGGCGACGAAGAGAGTGTGCATCTTATCGCGGAGGCGATCGGCAAGGTTATTCAGCATAAGCACGAATTGAAGGTATAAACGACCCGGGACAAGGAAAGGAAGACAGAGGTGAATCCAAGGGAACGCTTCCTGAATGCGATAAGAAGAAAACCGGTCGACCGGGTACCGAAGCACGCCTTCTGGACCCCGGAGGTCATCGGGATGGTAAAGGAAAAGACCGGACATGAAGACCCGGACGAGTACTTCGGGATCGAGGTGAAGTCCGTTACCGATACCTGTTTTGATTTCAGTCCCCGGTTCGACGAGTACTTCGGGAACCTCGAAAAAGAGGGCAGGACGAAGAAAAAGAACTGGGACGAGTGGATCGAAAGGGAGCATGGGCCGAAGACGGTGGACGAGTGGGGCGTTTACCGTGATTTCGGCGATTTCTATCACTTCAACCGGATGACCCATACCATGGGGGATCTGAAAACGGTGGATGAATTACGGGAGTGGCCCTGGCCCGTGCTCAATACGAGGGAATACTTCGAGGGTGTCGAGAGAAATACCCGGGATCTGCGTGACAGGAACATTGCCACGGTCGGATACTACAACTGCATATTCGAGCAGGCGTGGTACCTTCGCGGCATGGACAACCTGTTTATGGATTTCTACGAGAATCCCCGGTTCGCGGAGTATCTCCTGGATAAAATCACCGAGATCGACACTATGGCGGCCCTGAAGCTTACCGAGATGGATGTGGATATTTACTACACAGGGGATGACGTTGCGACGCAGCTCGGTATGATGATGAGTCCCGAAATGTGGCGTAAATGGATCAAGCCCAGGGCGAAGTCGGTGATCGACGTGATCAAGAATGCCGATCCGGACGGACTCATCTGGTACCACAGCGACGGCAACAACCGTGAGATCCTTCCGGATCTCGCGGAGATCGGTTGCGATGTGCTTCATCCGATTCAGCCGGAGTGCATGGATCCCGTGGAGGTGCACAGGGAGCTGGGTGACCGGGTCTCCTTCTGGGGGACGATCGGTACCCAGAGCCTGATGCCCTTCGGAACGCCCCGGGAGGTGAAGGACGAGGTGTTCCGAATCATCGAAACTTTCGATGCGTACCGGGGCGGTCTGGTCATCGCACCCACGCATTTTCTGGAACCGGATGTTCCGTGGGACAATATAACCGCTTTCTTCGAGGCCGTGGATGAGGCGCTCTGATACCGGACCCCCGTGGAACCCGGGGGTGGGTGTTCGGGTATTGTATCAGGAGACCCACTCCCTTGTATTCACATACCTTTCCCACGCACTCAGGTAACCCTTGATCAGGTCGGGTATTTTAAGGTCATAGGGGCATCGTTCGGCGCACTGACCGCACTCGGTGCATGTCGCGGCCTTTTCCATGGGCGGGGTCATGAAAGCCACGGTCGTATCGTAGGACATACGTTTCACCACGCTCTCGGTGACGAGTATGAGACTGATCGGAATCCCCTGGGGGCAGGGCTGGCAGTAATCGCATCGATGACACCAGCTGCTCCCCATCTTCTCCCTAATTTCCTCAATTCTTTTCTTTTCAGTGTCGTGCAGGGGCCTCGGGTCCCGCACGATTTCGAGTATCTGCCGCATTTCATCAGCGTTTTCCACGCCCGGATCCGGTACGATCCCCTCGTACTGCATAAGGTATCTGAAGCAGAGACCGGCATCGTCCAGGAGTCCGCCCCCGAGCGGTTTCATGGCGATAAAGCCCATGTTCAGCTCGCGGGCGAGGGGCACTATCCTGTCCGCAGCATCGGAGTCCACGAAGTTGAAAGGGACCTGTACCGTGCTGAAAGCGCCCGTAAGCATCATCTTCTCCGCCGTCTTAAGGTTATGCGAGCTGAATCCCGGATGACGGACCTTGCCACTGTCCATCGCCTCCCTCAATCCCTCGAGGGCACCGCCCTTTGCCATGACCGCCTCCATGTCGGCATCACTGCTCACATTGTGGAGCTGGTAGATATCGACATAATCCGTTCCGAGCCGTTCGAGGCTCACGCCGAGACGCCTGAGGAACTCATCTTTATCGCGGGCCATGGTCTTTGACGCGATGACGAGCTCACGGCGGGGTATATCCCTTATCGCGTCGCCTATTTTCTCTTCACTGTCGCCGTACATGAAAGCGGTGTCGATGAAGTTTATTCCCATGCCGATGATCTCGCGAATCAGCCCTGCCCCCTCCTCTCTGGAGAGTCTCATGACCGGGATACCGCCGAACGCGATACGCGTAACTTTCAATCCGGTTTTTCCGAGTATATATTTTTCCACCATACGGTGCTCCTTTAATCGTAATAACTGCGGCTTTGCCTTAAAACCGAGACCTTAGTATAATGCTGGACATAGTGAAATGCCAGCCGAAAAAAGGGGAACGTGGTGCATAGCCGGATAGAGGAATGCAAGAAAAAACTCGGTATAAATAAAATCGCGGGGTTGATGATGCTCCACTACTTCAAATGGCCCTGGTGTCTCGAAGAGCTCTCCTCGTACGTTGACGACATATTTCTCCTCCTGCATTTTTCTCCGGATTTCAGGGCCGACTGGCCGCGCGGGGCGGACAAGGTTCGGGCCGTGCAGGAGATCGAGATGGACAGCGAGTGGCAGGTGATGGAGTGGAGGTCCAATCAGCCGGAATTCCGCGAGCGCCTCATCCGCATGGCGGACGACGCGAGGCCCGATATCGTACTCTTCCCGGATGAGGATGAGTCCTTTCCTGAACCGGAGCTCTTCGCGGAAGACCTGTACAGGCTGATCCGATCGGGTAAAAACCAGATGGCGTACAAACGCTGCAATTTCTGGGATTCGATGGATACGGTCCGCAAGGACAGATGGGTCTACTACGGGCCCCACGTGAAGATGTACAGGTGGGAGCAGGGCCTTACGTACAAGCCCTATCTCGGATACAACAGGGTGACGAATTACGGAAAAAAAACCCTGACCTCCCGTTCCGTTATAAGACATTACGCGTACATGGAGCGGTCAGAGCGGGAGCGGAGGTACAACGTGCTCTACAGGGAGCGGCAGAAGCGGTTCAGCGGCCTGCTGTCCGAGCCTAAGCTCGTGAAGTACGTGAATGCCCGCAAGGCGCCGCGAACATAGAAGAGGGACGACGTGCACTGGATAATTATCGCATTATTGCCACCCTTTCTCTGGAGTTTCATGAGTGTTCTCCACAAGGTCGTGCGGGAAAAGTACATTGACAGCAGCATGTCCCTCCTGATCATGTCCTCTTTCGTGAAAATAGTTATCCTGCTGGCCTTCCTCTTCACGGATACCGCGGTATACGGTACCGGGGCGGGACTGGTACCGGTGGCTGTAGGTCTGGTGCAGGGGCTCGGCGCGCTCTGCTACTACAAGGCAATCTCCCTGGAGGAGGTATCGCGTGTCGTGCCCCTGCAGCGAACCGAGGCGGTCTTCGTGGTGGTGCTCGCCTCCGTTTTCCTGGACGAGGTGCTCGCGCCGGTCAAGTACCTGTCCTTTATTCTGATACTTTTCGGAGGGTTTATTCTTTCATTGAAGATCCCGAAAAAGATTCTTCACATGAGCAGAGCGGTCGTTTTCATTCTGGCATCATCGTTTCTCTTCGGTGTTTCGAATATATTAATCAAGCTTGCCTCGTACCGTCTCGATTTCACGAGTATCTTTCTTATTTCGAGGATGGCGTTTGTCGTGTTTTCCGTGCTGCTCTTTTTCGTTCCCGGGAACATGCGTACAACGGTGAGAAACATCAGGAAAATGAATCCGAAGGCCCTCCTGGTGCTTGTCGGGGCGGAGGTTTTTGCAACGAGCGGTTATTTTGTGTATATTTACGCCCTGACCCTGGCCCCGGTAACGCTGGTCAATATTCTCGTGGCATTCCAGTCCTTTTTCGTGCTTGGCATCACCTCGCTCTTGAGTATGCGGTCTCCCCACATTCTCAGTGAGGAGCTTAACGGGAAAATACTCGGAATTAAGATATTCGCGATCGCCGTCATGCTTCTGGGGCTGTTTTTTATAGAACGATAGACGTTTTTTCTTCCAATTCCCCCCGCCTCCACCGATTTCTGGCCTGCGGCGGAATATGGTAGTAGCTTAGTATCCATTCAACAGAGAGGCAGGGTTGGGATTTTGGATATTAAGGATCATGCCCAGAGATACCGTTTCAATTACACGGGACCTGAATATTCGCTGAAAAAAAACGATCTGCAGGCTCTGAAAAACTGGTTCAGAAGTTACGTGGATCGCTTCAGCCTTCCCGGGCCCGATCACGTAAACATTCAAATCAAGGAAGAACATACCTGGAACGTCTGCCGTGAGATTACGGACCTGGCGAAATCCGTCGGACTTACCCGCGGAGGTACCCGCCTTGCGGAGGCGATAGCTCTGCTGCACGATACGGGCCGTTTCGAGCAGTACGCCCGGTACGGGACCTTTGTCGACGGCATATCGGAGGACCACGCGGAGCTTGGCGTGAAAATACTGGAGGAGCAGTCGGTATTGAAGGGTATCGATTCCGATGTGCGGGACCTTATGCTCCATGCCTTATCCAAGCACAACAAGGCGCGGGTTATGGAACATGATAATGAGGCGTTTATGTTTTTTACCCGCCTGATTCGCGATGCCGACAAGCTGGACATATTCAGGGTCGTCATAGATTTTTATCGATCAAAAGATGTGGATAAAAAGGCCCTGGGATTGGGCCTTCGGGATGATCCGTGCGTGACGGACTCGGTTGTGGAAGACGTCATGGAAGAGCGGATCGTGAATTCAGCCGGTCTGCGGACCCTGAACGATTTCAAGATACTTCAGATGGGGTGGGTGTACGATATCAATTTTCCCGCGTCCTTTCAGAGAATCAGAGAGCGGAACTACCTCGTATCTATTTATGAAACGCTTCCCGGAGGAGGTAAAACGGACATGGTGTACCGGAAGGTGACCGACTATCTGGAGCGGCGGTGCCGAACGACACCTGGAACAACTCCGGATTAAAAGGCGATACCTATGGACCTGAAGATTATCGATGATAGGGACATGACCCCCGCGCTTGACAGGGAGATCAGGGACCTGCTCTGCACCTGCTTTCCAAAGGATGTGGAGGTGTATTCGAAAACACGGGCGTGGAACGGGTATATGCCGGCGTGGAGCGTGCTTTTGGAGGACGAATCGCGTGCGGTCGCCCACACGGGCGTTATGCACAAGAATATCCGTGTGGGCGATATCACAATCCCCGTCGCGGGTGTATTCAACGTATGCGTGCTTCCGGAGTACCGCGGCCTGGGACTGTCGGTCAGGCTGATGAATGCCGTGGAGGAGGAGGCCGCGAAGCGGGACCGGAAGTACGGATTTCTCTTCTGCAAGTCATGGATCGAAGACGTTTACAGGAAATCCGGATGGAACAGACTGGAGGGCAGGTCCATCACCCGGGTTCTCGACGACGGCCGGGAAAAAGGTATGCGTGAGAACATCATTGCGATGTACAGGCGCCTCGGACCGGATGATTTCCCCCCGGGTCCCGTTCACCTTCTCGGGAACGAGTGGTAGTATGTATATTTTTTTGTACTAATCCGTTTTCCTCAAACGGAGGTGACAGTTCCTTTAGGAACTGTCACAAAAGGAACTGTCACCCTGTCAAACGACTGGATGCCCCGAAAAAGCTTGCCCTACGGCTTGTTTGGAGGGCTTGCCCTACGGCTTACCGGGCTCCGGCTTTCCGGATATACCGTATTCTCCCTTATATACGTACCCGCACAGACGTTTTCGGGTGGTTAATAATATTAATTGCTGTTATAAGTAAAATGAAGGCACTGTTGCGTGGAAACAGTACTTTTCATACGTAATTATCACTACCGGGAGGTGCATCATGAAAAGACCGCTTGTGGTACTCACTGCGCTCGTATTCTTTCCAGGGATGCTGCTTATGGGCGGAATCGGAGTATTCGCCCAGGAAATCACGCTCGATCAGTATCTAGAGCGTGTACAGGAGAACCACCCCTATTTCACGAAGGAAGACCTGAATATTGACATAGAAAAAAAGGGAGCCGAGAGCCTGCTCGGTGCTGAAGACTGGCAGCTTACCATTGCTCCTTCCTACAACTTCTTCGGTGAAGCCTCCGCGCCGGAGTACGGCGGTCAGGAGCGCGCGCACCGGCTGGGTGTGGATGCGAAAATCGAACGGTCCCTCTGGTCTACCGGCGGCAGGCTCGGTTTTACCGCGACCTCGAGTTACCTGAATACCGACCCGCTCATGGGACCGTCGGAGCGTTTCAAGCACGGGTTCGGTATGAGCTATACCCATCCCTTTTTACAGAATAAAAGAGGCGTTCTCGACCGGCTGGAATACGAGCTGAGTGATTTTGCCGTCGAGCTGCAGAAGGTGCAGTCCATCGAAAACAAGGAGGCCTTTCTGCTCGATGCCGCGGTCCGGTATCTCGACTGGGTGTACTATTCCGAGGTCGTCAGTATAGCGAAACAGCGGCTCGTGCTGGCTGAGGAGCAGCTCAAACAGACGGACAGGAAGTACAAGGCGAACCTTGTGGACAAGGTCGATCTTCTTCGCGCGGAGGATGCAATCAGGATTTCGAAACAGACAATACTGCAGCTGGAAGCACAGTGGATGGCGAAACAGGCCGAGCTCGCGGTGATCTCAGGGACGGATGATATCTACGGCCTTGCCCCGTCCTACGACCTTTACGCGCTCGAGCCCCTGCCGCAGAAAACTGAAGCGGTCGGCAGGATGAGGGAACAGTCGAGACTCCTGAGGGTTTTCACGGTGACAAGGGACCAGCTTCTGGGTCGCAGGCGCGGGTTCGTGGAGATGAGAAAACCGCAGCTCAATGTGACCGTCGGGGGCGGGTTCTACGGAGCGGACGAGAAGTTCGGGGATTCGCTTGCCATTTACAATCCGGACGCGTCAGTGGCGCTTGTTTTTTCAAAGACACTGGATAACAGGACCATGAACGCAACCATTGAGCAGCTCGACCTGCAGGTTCGCCAACTCGATGAGGAGATGAGGAGCGTGGAGCTGGACCTGGAATCGTCCATGGTAAGCCTTCTCATCCGGATCGTGGAGCTGGAGAAGGTGCTCGCATTAAACAGGGCGCAGATCGAGTCGGCGGAGGAAAAGACAGAGGAGGAGCTGAAACTGTACAACAGGGGAAGGAGCCAGCTTACCTTTGTGATTCAGTCGCGGGACAACGAGCAGAATGCGCGGCTCAGTCTCGCGGAGAATGCCGCACTCTATCACGGTCTGATCCTCCAGTACAGGGCCCTGCTCGATGAACTGCTGAAAACGGACTAGGTGTATACCCGGTTTTTCCATTAACGAACCATCGAGCTTATAAAAAGGAAATAGAAGGAGATGCGTTTCCATGAAGAAGATATTCGAATTCTTTGCACGCAGGCATATACTCGCAACGCTCTTTACGATCAGCATCCTGATGCTCGGTCTCAATTCGCTGCGCACGCTCAAACGCGACCAGTTCCCCGATGTCGATATCGGTGAGGTTGTCATCACCACCGTCTACCCGGGAGCGGCCCCCGAGGACGTTGAGCTCAATCTCACGAATAAGATAGAGGACGAGCTGAAGAACGTTACGGGTATCGACAAAATCGCCTCGACATCCATGGAAAACATGTCGGTCATCGACGTGACCATAGATCCCGATACCAGGGATTCGGACAAGGTAAAGGCGAATATCCGCGAAGCCGTCGGCCGGGTTACGGATTTGCCTGATGAGGTGACCGAATCGCCGCTCATCACTGAGATAACGACCGCCATCTTTCCCATTATCGAGGTGGGGATTATCGGGGATATCCCGTATGAGGAAATGCGGGAGATCGCCCGTATATTCGAAAGAAAGCTGAAGGATGTGCCGGGTGTTGCGAGTGTGGAGAAATACGGGTACCGGGCTCGCGAGGTTAAGATCGAGGTCAAGTCCAATGCCGTGGACCGCTACCAGATCCCGCTCCGGGATATTATACGCGCGATACAGGCCCGCAATATCAGGTTGACGGGAGGTACCTTCGAGTCATTCACGAGCGAGAAAAATGTCGTTACGCTCGCGCAGTTTCGAGAGCCCGGGGAGGTTGGAGACGTGATCGTCAGGTCGACCTTCGACGGTCCGCTCATCAGGGTGAAGGACCTTGCCGTTGTCAGGGAGGATTTCGAGGACGAGGATATCATATCGAGGATTGAAGGCCGGCACGCCATATCATTCGTCGTGAACAAGAGCGAAAACGCCGATATCATCCGCACCGTCAAGGCGATCAAGGAACTCATACGGGAGGAGAGCGGGAAGGGGAGTATCGGAGGGTATGTTGAGACCGAACCCGTTCAGGATGACGAGGGTATTCTCCGGCGCATTACTGTACGTTTCGGTAACGAGCCTGAGCAGAAGATTTTCAGGTACGGGCCGGTTCAGATCATAACGACGAACGATGTGTCCACCTACGTGAAGAGCGGTTTCGAGATCGTGCTTTTAAACGGGGCCATCGGGCTTTTTCTCGTCATTATACTGCTTACTCTCTTCCTGAACGTGCGTACCGCCTTCTGGGTCGCGCTCGGTATACCGGTTTCCATGCTCGGCGTCTTCTTTCTCATGCCCGTTTTCGGTACCTTTCTCGATACCATATCGCTTGCCTCGCTGATTCTCGTCATCGGAATTATCGTTGATGACGGCATCATAATATCCGAGAACATCGCGTTCAGGCGGCACCTCGGCGATTCACCGCTCGATGCCGCGGTTAACGGGGTGAACGAGGTGTTCTTTCCCGTTATTACAACGGTGCTTACCACCTTCCTCGCCTTCGCCCCCATGTTTTTTATCAAGGGCATGATGGGGAAGTTCATATTCGTCATCCCCCTGACCGTAAGCCTCGCCCTGTTCATATCGCTCTTCGAGGCGGTATTCGCGCTTCCCGCTCACCTGAAGCGCGGCCTGGAACGGGCTTCGAGGAAGACCATGCGGGGTACCGTGCGGAGCACCGTGCCCCGGTGGTTCGAACGGCTCAAAGGGGTGTACAACAGGATCATGCTGAAACTGCTTCGTTTCCGTTATCCCCTCATCGTTGTATTCATCGGTGTTTTTATCGCCGCGCTCTCCTACATGCAGAATAACATGGATTTTATCCTCTTCCCCACCAAGGGTGCGGAGCGGTTCGCGGTGTATGTGGAGTGCCCGCGGGGCTCCTCACTGCAGACGACGTCCGAACGGGTGAAGAAGATCGAGGAGATTATCGCCGGTCTTCCGGATGACGAGCTCGAGACCTATATAACACGAGTCGGGATCATCGGCTGGGTTGGGCGTGCCGAGAACTTCGCATATGTTCTTGTCGGGCTTACGCCCTTTTCGGAGCGAACGCGGGCTGCTGATGAAATAATTGCGGAAATACAGCAAAAAACCGCCGCTCTGGAGGGATTCGAAAAAATAACATACCAGATCGACGCCGGCGGTCCACCCATCGGAAAGGCGATCAGCATCAATATCATCGGACATGACGATGACGGACGGAGAGAGCTCGCTAGCGAAGTCGTTGCGTATCTTGAAACCGTCAGCGGTGTCAGGGGAATCGACAGGAACGACAAGTTCGGCAAGGACCAGATGGAGATTAAGGTCAATTACCCCAGACTGGCGCGGCTCGGACTCACCGTCGCGGACCTGGCCAGCAACGTCCGGATTGCCTATGACGGAGAGGTCGTAACGTCTCTCAGATTGGGTGATGAGGATGTGGATTTCAGGGTACAGCTCCCTAAAAAGGCGCGCGGAGAGACGCGATATCTCAAAAACCTCTCCATACCCAATGCCCAAGGGCGGCTTATCAAACTGAGGGAAGTCGCGGAGCTCGAGGTCGGGCCGGGGCCGAGTACGTATCGGCACCTGGACGGCGAGCGTGTCACTACGGTGGAGGCTGACGTGAATACCGATGTCACCACCTCGCTAGAGGTAACGGCCGGGCTGCTTGCCTCGTTCAGCGGCGCTGAGGAAAAATATCCGGATGTAAGGCTCAGCATCGGAGGGGAGGCCGAGGAGAGCAGGGAATCGATTACCAATATCATCGGTGCCTTCGCCATTGCCGTAATCGGTATTTATTTTCTCCTCGTGCTGCTGTTCAACTCCTTTACGCAGCCCTTTCTCGTACTCATAGCCGTACCATTCGGGTTCGTCGGAGTCATCATCGGCCTTGCCCTGCATAGCGAGCCGCTCAGCTTCCTCGCGATGATAGGTGCCGTGGGCCTGGCTGGAGTCGTGGTAAACGATTCGCTCGTGCTGGTAAATCATCTGAACGATCTCAGGAAGACTTTTCCCGACAAACCTCTCCGGGAGCTTGTGGCAATGGGCGCCACAAACAGGCTTCGTGCCATAATCCTCACGACTATCACAACGGTGGCGGGACTGCTGCCCCTGGCATACGGGATAGGAGGCACCAATCTCTACATGTCGCCCATGGCGCTCTCGCTGGGATACGGACTGCTCCTGGCAACGCCGATCACGCTCGTGCTCCTTCCCTGTCTTTACCTCATTCTGAACGATCTGGGACGCTTGTTCGGCAGGGCGGACGAAAAGGGAAAGCCGCGGCATTAATGAAAAAAACACCCGGTGTTAATAGAGTTTTAAATAATTCTTCCTACCGTTACCTCACCGTGACGAGGGTCTTTTCCTGAACGCGGTGAGGTAACCGGCCGGTTTACCAGTGCGGGCGATTTTCAGCGCGGTACCCCGTGATTTCAAGGAGGGACGCATATACCAAAAAGGTCAGAAGAAGAGAGAAGTTCGCAAAGTCCATGCTCTGGGTGGCATCCATTGTAACCATCGGCATGCTGATCAGTATTATCGGGTATATACTTTTTAAGGGATTCGTCTCCGACAAACGGTCCGAGTACCGTGTTATCGGGAATGCGGAGGAGATCTTTCATAGGGGTGAAGAGAGTGATATACCCATAGCCGTAATCGTTAATAAAAAGGTCAAGCTCCACGATATTACCGTTGAGAAGCTGCGTGCGGTGTTCATGGGCGCGAAGACAAACTGGGGTTTGATCAGCGAGCAGGACATACCGATCAGGATCTTCGCCTACCGGCACGAAACGGAAATCGGCGAGGCCTTCGACCACTCGGTACTCAGAAATGCTCCTTTCAAAGATACCATTCAGTTTGTGGATTCAAACGAGGCGATGATAGCCGCAGTCGAAGCCCGGAAGGGCGGCATAGGGTATATAACGGGAGAAGGAATCGAACTTGTAGATGATGCAAAGGCCAGGGTCGTTCCCGTACGATCGATCGCGATCGTCGCGAACGCCGGGGCGCTGGAACTTCGTGAAAATCTCAAGCTGCGTTACCTGGCCGACGCGCAGCTCGGGAAGATATTTTCCGGTACCGTTCGCAACTGGAAGGAAGTGGGCGGACATGACATGTCCATGCGTGTTGTAGGGTATAAGGCGGATACGCAGCTTCAAAAGGATTTCAGCAGGCTCATTCTCGACGGAGATCCGATAAAACCCATTATCACGGTACACTCTTTTGCCGGTCACATGGACACGATCGAAAAGGTGGAGGGATCGATCGGTTTCTGTAAATACTCGGACGCCATGCAGATCAAGGACAATATCGTCAAGATCGAGAGGAGGCTGAAAAAACCAAACCTGAACCTCGATTTTCTCATCAAACCGCCGAAGCGGGCCGGAGTGGTCGGCGGCGTATCCAGTGTTATTATGAATACCGTATTCATGATACTGCTCACGCTCATATTTTCGACACCGATCGGGATACTGGCCGCGATTTTTCTGACGGAATACTCACGGGCGTTATTCTCGCGATCGGAAGGGCGGTCGGTGAGACGGCGGCGCTCCTCTTCACCATGGGAACCGATTACAGGATGGCAAAGGACATCTCCTCGTCCGCAAGAACGCTCTCGGTACATCTCTACATACTGGTAAAAGAGGGAATATCCTTTGAAAGGGCGTTTGCAACAGGTACTATTCTTATTGCGGTCATACTTGTAGTTAATTTTACCACGAACAAGCTCATCGGAAGGATGGGTAGGATGGGTGAATTGAAGACGTGAGGGAAGGAAAATGGATATCACGGTTGACATCAGAGAGCACTAAGAGGACCTCGGAGAATCGAATATTAAGATTCAAACGAAGAGCCTCAACCTCTCCTATGACGATTTCCACGCGCTGAAAAACAAATCGCTCGACATCATGGCGAACAGGGTAACGGCGTTCATCGGTCCCTCCGGGTTCGGGAAGTCCACCTTTCTGAAGACCATCGACAGGATGAACGATCTCATATCCTAACGTGCACATAGACGGAAACGTTTATTACGACGGTATCGACATATACCGGGATTACGATGTGACCGAGCTGAGGAAAAAGATCGGCATGGTATTTCAGAAACCCAATCCCTTTCAGATGAGCGTATACGATAATATCGCCTACGGGCCTCGTGTTCACGGAGTCAAGAAGAAATCGGTGCTGAACGAGATCGTGGAAAAGAGCCTCAAGGCCGCGGCCCTGTGGGACGTGGTGAGCGACCGTCTTCACGAATCGGCGCTCGGTCTTTCGGGCGGACAGCAGCAGCGGCTCTGTATAACACGTGTTCTCACGGTGGAGCCGGACGTCATACTCATGGATGAGTCCACGTCCGCTCTCGATCCCATAGCAACGGCGAAGATCGAGGACTTGGTATACGAGCTCAAGAAGGACTATACGATCATCATCGTTACGAACAATATGCAGCAGGCGGGACGCATATCGGACACGACGGCCTTCTTTCTCGTGGGTGAGATCGTGGAGCTGGGGCCGACCGATCAGATATTTCTCAATCCGAAGGACAAGAGGACGGAGGATTATATCTCCGGCCGTTTCGGTTAAGGAGATTTTTTATGAAAACGAGAATACACTTTGCAGAGGAGCTCAACAAGTTCCAGCAGTCCGTGGTTGAGATGGGGACCTTTGTCGTAAAGGCGCTCGAGCAGTCGGTGAATGCGCTCGTGAGCAGGAACGTAGATCTCGCCCGATCCATTATCGAGCATGATCCGGACATAAACACGTCCGAGAACGAGATCATCAACCTGTCCACCCTTCTCATAGCTGAGGAACAGCCGGTGGCGCGTGATTTGAGGATCATCATCAACGCCATGTGAACGAGCCACAGCCTCGAACGCATGGCGGACAACGCGGTTCATATCTCAAAGAGTACCATAACGCTCACGGAGCAGGAATACCTGAAGCCGCTCGTTCAGCTTCCCAGGATGGCCGAGATTACGGTCGGAATGGTGAAGGACGCAATAGACGTATTCATCAATCCGAACGAGGAGAGGGCCCGGGAGATCGCGCTTCGGGACAAGAAGGTCGATACCTTCTACGCGTCGATCTTCAAGGACCTTCTTTTCCTTATGCACGAAGATACGGAGAAGATCGAACAGTGCATGATACTCCTCTTCATATGCCTGAGGCTCGAGCGCGTGGCGGACCACACGACGCATATATGCGAGGGTGCTGTTTATGTGGAAACGGGCGAGCACGTGGACCTGAACCAGTGAGAGGTCGTACCCGCCGTTAACCGGTGATTATTCCACGACTTCATAGCCCAGTTCACGGGCAATCTTCAGGAAGTGGTCGGGGTAGGGGGCCTCAAAGGTCATGGTTTTTTTCTCAGCGGGATGGACGATGGTGACCCGTTTCGCTACGAGCGCCATATAACCTGCCCGCGGTCCCCGCGCATAGAGGCTGTCCCCGATAATGGGGTGACCGATGGAGGCCATGTGCACGCGGAGCTGATGCGTTCTGCCCGTTTTCGGGAAGAGCTTGACCCACGTTGAATTATTTCTGCAGGCAACCGTTTCATAGTATGTCAGGGCCCGTCTCCCGCCCTCCACGACCGCGAACTTCTTTCTGTGACGGGGGCTCCTCCCCAGGGGACTGTCTATGGTCCCGCTCGGGGGACGGACTTCTCCCTTAACGAGCGCTTCGTATATCTTTTCAATTTTACGGTTTTCAAACTGTGACGAGAGGTTCTCGTGCGCACGGTCGTTCTTGGCGATTATGAGGACTCCCGAGGTGTCCTTATCGAGCCTGTGCACGATGCCCGGACGGAAAACCCCTCCAATCCGGGAGAGATCGCCGCTTTCCCCGAAATAGTGGAGCAGGCCGTTCACGATGGTGTCGTTTTCATGGCCCGGAGACGGATGAACGGTGATGCCGGGCCGCTTATTCAGGACCAGTATGTGTTTATCCTCGAAGAGAATGTCCAGGTCCATCGGAACGGGAACCAGACCCGTTTCTTTAGGCGGGGGAACGGCAATCCGTACAAGATCGTCCGCTTCCAGCTTACGGCTCGGCTTCACGGTTACCACGCCGTTGACGGAAACGACTTCCTCTTTGATGTATTTCTTAACGAGTGAACGGGAGGCGTCATCCAGCATTTCGGCGAGAAAAACATCGAGCCTCGTTCCCTGCAGTCCGTCCGGGACGCTGAGGTGCTTTTCAGCCACCTTCTTCCCCGGGCTGGCTCCCCAGCTTTATGATGATGATAAGCAGCATGATGATGCCTACGAGAACACAGGAGTCCGCCACGTTGAAGGTCGGCCAGCGGGTCATGCGTATATTGAGGGCGGGTATTATGATATTGGGGAAATCAATGTCGACGAAATCCACGACCTCGCCCATGAAAATCCTGTCGATGATGTTGCCGAGCGCTCCACCGAAGATGAGCCCCATTGAGAGGCCCGCGCACTTGACGTCCTTCGGCAGTGTAAGGAAGATATAGAGAATGATGCCCAGCGCTATGAAAGATACGAGTATGAGAACCGGTACTTTCAGGGGCGAGGGGCTGCCGTCAAAGAGTCCGAAGGCGATCCCGGAGTTGCGGATGTAAGATATTGTCAGGAGGTCGTCGATAACGTGTATCGTCTCGTTGAGGGACATGGTTTTCTTGATGATCCACTTGACGAGATGATCCGCGACGATCACGCCGATACTGATAGGAAGGAAAATTTTCACCATCCTGAAGCCCTGGGATTTCATGGTCATTTTATGCATGCGTTCCCCTACCGAATTCCCTTTTTTCTGAAAACAGCCCTGTTGTCGTGAAGGGCTATGGCGAACGATATCCCGGCCGAGGAGAGTAACAGGTACCCGTACTCGGGGGTAATGAGATTTCCCGTTCTTCCCGATCCGGCTCTGAACATGCCGATTCCCGCCAGGCTGAAGAGTATACTCGCGGGCAGGGAGACGAAGAAAACGATCTCGAAACGGCGGATCTCTGTTTCCTCGTAGTCTCTATCCTCCTCACTTGGAAATATAACGGCTTCTTCATTCAGCGGGTACAGCGATTCGAATCCGGTGTTCACGCGTTCCGGAGCCGAAAAAATAAAGGACGCTTCACCTGCAGGACAGAGCAGGGGGATCGTATAAATGAAGAGAAAACATATGAATGCAGCACCCGTTTTCTTCATTCTTGCCGTCGCCCCCACCGTTACCGGGACTCAAGTGTCCCAGTATTTTCCGTAGAAAATCCGGAGAGCATCCTTAACCTTTTTCGGAATCCGCGATGGTTCTGTTATAATCGCGTACCGTGCAGACTCTTCGCACGTGCAGCGGGTGGAGGTGTCGACCTTGCCGATGACGGATTTAATCACTTCCTGGGCGGCGTTTGTCGCGGCCTGAAGATTTTCGATGATAATATCGATGGTCACGTCCTCCCCGTCATCCTTCCAGCAGTCATAGTCGGTCGAGAGGGCGAGCATCGCGTAGCACATCTCCGCCTCCCTCGCAAGCTTTGCCTCCGGAAGCGCGGTCATTCCGATGACACCGCCGCCCCATTTCTGGTGAAGTCTGCTTTCGGCCCGCGTGGAGAAAAGCGGACCCTCCATGCAGACATAGGTTTCGCCTGAATGTACGGTGTAATTAAGCTTTTTCGCGGTTTCATAGAGCAGGTCTGAAAGGGCCGGGCAGAACGGGTCCGCAAAACCAACATGTCCGACTATACCGTTTCCGAAGAACGAGTGCACCCTCGATTTCGTTCTGTCGATGATCTGGTTCGGGATGATGAGATCCCGTGGATGTATCTTTTCCTTCAGACTTCCCACCGCGCTTACCGCCACGATACGTTTCACACCGAGTTTCTTCAATGCCCATATGTTTGCCTTTACCGGTATCTCGGTGGGAAGAAACCTGTGGTCGGCCCCGTGCCGCGGCAGGAAATACGCCTTCCGTCCGTCGTATTCCGCGAGCGTGACGCTGCTGGAGGGACTTCCGAAGGGAGTGTCGACGTCTATCATGTCGATGACGTTCAGTCCCTCTATCCTGTAAAGCCCTGTGCCGCCGATGAAAGCCAATCGTGCTTCTTCCATTTAGACCTCTTTCAGAAATGGTATGAGCAAATCATTTTTCTTTTTCACGGACCTTCTGCCCGCGAGGTCGCTGCCGCTTATACGGAACACCTTGTTTTTCGAGGTGCCGCCTCTGAAGAGGGAGACCGCGCTTTTTGGTATGCCGAGATGCTCACCGATAAGACGCGCGGCGTCCCTGTTGGCCCCGCCCTGTATGGGTCTGACCGTCGTGTAGAGGTGAACGGCACCATCGCGTACCTCGATTCGTCTTTTAGAAGAGCCCGCGTGCACCCTGATATGTAGAGAGTAGAATGATTCTTTCACCTATATCCTTCGCGTACCGAAAACCGCCGTACCGATACGGACCATGGTGGAACCTTCCTCTATGGCGGCTTCAAAGTCGGACGTCATGCCCATCGAGAGGAACGGCATGTCGAGATCGGGGTGCTTCAGTAAAAGGCGGTCGTAGAGGCCGCGCGTCAGGGTGAAGGCGTCCCTCACTCTCTTCTCATCGGTAGTGAGGGGTCCGATAGTCATCAACCCGCGGATAACGACCCTTTCCAGTTCACGTATTCGATCCGCGAGCTCGAAGAGGCCGTCCGGATGCACGCCCGATTTCGTTTCTTCACCGCTCGAGTTGACCTCGATCAGTATATCCATGGGCTTTTCGACCCGTTTTGAAATCTCGGCGGCGGTCTCGACCTTGTCTATACTCTGTATCATGGTGAAGAGACGAACCGCGTGCCTGACCTTGTTTCGCTGCAGGTGTCCCACCATGTGCCATTCGGCCCTGCCTCCGGTTCGGGCATCAACCGTTTCCTTTTTCTGTAATGCCTCCTGTACCCTGTTTTCGCCGAGAATACGAACACCGGCGTTCACCGCCTCTTCGATCACCTCCGGAGGCTGCGTTTTTGATACCACCACGAGCGTAACGGTATCTTTTCTGCCCGCTCGTTCGAGCGCCTTTTCCATGCTCTCCCGGATCTGTATCAGATTGTCGTGTATAGTCATATCAACCCTCCCCTGATACATGGATCATGCTCCTCTACTTTTTCACGACGAATAAACCGGACTCATCAGTAGAGTTTATCTTTTTTGGTTTTCGATTTATCGACCATGTCACCGAATTTCCTCCACACGTCGCCTTTCCTGTAGTCCTCAGCGCTCTGTACGTGGAGGTGCTGGCAGGGATTGAAACGGTCGGGATTATTCGGGTCGTTCTGGGTCATACACTTCCTGATATCCATGTCAGACGTGTTGTCAATATAACATTTTTCAAGCCTGCAGCTGATAAAAAGAGAGCTCATGGCTCACCTCCCTTTTGATAATCTGAAATACGGCCGTTATCGAGACAGTATAAATCGCTTCCCTCTTTCATGGGAAGCGATTTATGGCTGGCGATGACGAGTGCGGTTCCCCTTTTATGATACTCGTATATAAGCTCCAGTGCCTCGTCCGCGGAATCAGGATCAAGTTCGGATACGGGTTCGTCTGCAAGGAGGTATCGCGGATTTTTAAGAAGGGCCCTGGCGATCATGACCTTCTTTATTTCACCTCCCGAGAGCTCCAGGGGCATGCATGAAATCTTCTGGGAGAGACGGAGGCGTTCCAGCAGAAAATGGGCGTTACTGCGCAGCTCTTTTATCGATCCCCGGTAAAACGCGTTTGGCGAGAGTATGTTTTCAAAGACAGTCAGGTCACGTATGAGAAGCGCTTCCTGCGGTATATAACCGATGTTTTGCTCTCTGAAGATCGATACCCGTGCGTCTCCGGATTTTGTCGTGTGAATGCCGTTCAGCACCACCTCGCCGCTCGAGGGCTTGATAATTCCGCCCATCAGACATATGAGGGTGGTTTTTCCGGAGCCCGTGGGACCGAACAGGAGGGTACTGCTCCCCTCGTTGATATCGAGATTGATGTTTGTCAGCGCGTCCACCCGGCCTTCCGGGGTATGAATGCTGGAATAGTGCTTTGAAGCGCCGATTATCTTGATGCCCAATTTCTAACCTCTCGCAAGGTCTCTGATATCTTTTAACAGGAGAAATACCAGCAGGACGAGTGATACAGCGACTTCGACGATAACAACGAGAAAAAGAGTCTGTCCGCCCAGCCCGATGAGTTTCAGAACCGCGGGCAGCTCCATATTTTTAAAAAAGTAGGGTATATAGAGCGCCCTGGCGGAAATGAGTAGTATTATGGTGAAAATCCCGAAGAATCCGCCGGCGAATGAAATAATAAAAACCTCGAGCGTATTGAGGAAGAGGAGGTCCGATATCCGGGCTCCGTACATGCGCATTATTCCCATCTCCCGGCTTCTCGTCTTTATAAAGAGAAATGCCAGCCCGCAGAGGAGTAATATACACAGGATGAGCGCGGATATGGTTACAGCGTAAAAGAATGACCTGATATCCTCAAATGACGGCAGGGTCAGATAAACATTCGAGAGACGTATAAGGAACAGGGAGTGGGAAATGAAAAAGGCTATGATAAAAAAAAGTACGGAGCCTGTTTTCTTCCGTCTTATGTTGGTCAGTGCAAGCCAGGTTATGTTTTTAAACATGATGGATAGAGGACCGCTTCCATACAACATGAAACCCCGACAGCTTCTGTCGGGGTTTGTGGGCGATACTGGGTTTGAACCAGTGACTTCTACCATGTGAGGGTAGCACTCTACCGCTGAGTTAATCGCCCATAAGCCCAACTATTATAACGTGTCGTGAGAAATATGTAAAGTAAAAATCCTCCGTTGACCGGATTACGTTATAAACCGCCGGTCCCTTTCAGGAAAGCTTTCAGCCTCTTTCTTTTTTTCCTCGAAGCCCTTTCTTCCGAGCATTCCGTAGGTGTACTGTTTTCCGGCCTCCACACCGGGCTGGTCGAGTGATTCGACCCCGTAGAGGTAGCCGGAGAACACGGTCTGCACTTCATACAAATAGAAGAGCTGTCCGACAGTATAGGGATTGACTTCCGGCAAAGTAATTTCTATGCTCGGTCTTCCCGACTGGAAAAGGGCGAGCAGCGTCGCCTCCTTTTCGGCGTTGATGAGTTCATTCAGCGTGTGACCTCCGAGGTAGGAGAGACCGTCATGTTCGTAGAGAGACGGAATGTTGAGAAAATTGCTGAAACTCGCCACGGAGAGAACGGTGATGATCTTATCGAACGGTCCCTCCCTGTAGAGCTGGATCTGCGAGTGCTGGTCGATGGCTCCCACCGCTTTAATGGGTGTTTGTCCCGCGTATACGACTTCGCCGGAGAGGCCGTATTTCTTCCCGAGACTCTCGGCGAGCAGCTGCCGGTACCAGTCGGACAGCAGGGCGAGCCCGCTCGAATAGGGCATGAGGACCGCCATGTTCACGCCCCGCCGCGTGTGGAGGTGATAGTGAATGACCCCGTTGAGGTAGGCGGGATTTTTCAACAGCTCGGGTTTGGAGCATTTTTTATCCATGTACGCGGCTCCCTCGAGCAGGGAATCGATGTCGATGCCGGCGACAGCAGCAGGGAAAAGACCGACCGCGGTCAGTACCGAGAACCTTCCGCCGACCCCCGCGGGGATGGGAAGCGTTTTTATTCCGAGTTCTCCGGCTACCTTTCGCATCGTTCCCTTTGAGGAATCGGTCGTGGCCACGACCTGCTTCCTGAAATTGGCCTCCCCGATTTTTTCAGTCATGAACTTCTGAAAGAGCAGGAAGTTGGCCATGGGTTCCGCGGTGGTACCGGATTTCGATATGATGTTTACAGCGGTGCGTTCAGGATCCAGTATATCGAACAAGCCTTTGATCTCGTCGGGATCTATATTTTCCGCAAAGAACAATCGGGGGACCTTTCGTGCTTCGGAATCGAGAAGATTGTGAAAGGGATGGAGGAGGGCCCTGGTGAGCGCCAGTCCCCCGAGGGAGGAACCGCCGATGCCGATTACCAGTAAATTCTCGAAGCGGTCGTTCATATTTCTTTTCAGGCTCGATGCGGTTTTCTTGACGGTTTCGATTTCTTCTTTTTTATAGGGAAGCTCGTAAAAAGGAAGCTCACCCCGCTTCCTTCTTTCGGTCAGGAACGCGTGTATATCCTGTGCACGTTTACCGTAGGACTCTATTTCATCGATCCGAATCCCGGCCGGGCTCTGTATCCGCTCGGAGAGGACATTGTTGAAATCATAGGTGATCGGTTTTTTCAGCATGAGGCTCCTCCGGAAATATTATACGGACTCGAGCGCGTACTCTCGGACTGGTCTCTCCCAAATTACTGCATCGCGCGGATGAATTCAAATAGTATATTCGATCGGTTTCAAGGCAAATTATATTGTATGGGGGAAGTCTGAAAGGTTCAAGAGGTCAAGGAAAGCCCATGTTTAATATCCGGTCATGGACAGGCGGAACGGTCCTGCTTGTCGTATTTGCATTTTTTACTATAGCCGACATAGCCGACGCCCAACCCGTGAAACGGGTTTACTATATCCTGCCCTCTGGCCGCGGTTACAGCGGTGTGGGGATCGATACCCCTGAAAGCAAGGGTTTCTACCTGCATTTCGGGGATGAAATCACCGTTACCGGAAGATCATGGCATCGAGAGGATCTCTGGTTCACATGCAGGAAGGGTGATAAGGTTTTCTATTTACCCGAGGCCTTTGTAAACGGCGGTTCGAGTACCATAAGCGACGCCGGAGGCAACATCGTAATCGGCGGAAGTCCCGTCGACAGGATGCATCCCCTGCCGCTCGACTACAGGCCGGACGACCTCGTCCCCGTTCCCCTTTCCTATAAAGCGTCCGGATACGAGCGCCGCGAGCTCCTGCTCAGGGAGGAGGCGCTTGCGGCTTTTATGGGCCTTGTCGAGGAGGCCCGTTCAGCCGGTATTCATATCGGCATAATTTCCGCTTTCAGGGATGCCCGTTACCAGGCAATGCTCTACGAGCGCGCCGTAAAACGGCACGGGCTGGATCAGGACAGGGTCGCGAAACCCGGCCATTCTGAGCATCAGCTCGGCACGGCATGCGACCTGACGACGGATGAAATCGCGAGCAGCCTGTCGAGGAGCTTCGAAAATACGTCGGCGTATCGGTGGCTTATTAGAAACGCTCAGAATCACGGGATCGCCCTGTCGTACCCGATGTACAAGGAGGGGGCGACCGGATACATGTACGAACCCTGGCATTTCAGGTACTGGGGCCGCAGGAGGTGGGACCACCTGAGCCGCAAATGGCACGTTTTCTACACCCCCTGAAATGGTGACAGTTCCTTTTGTGACAGTTCCTTTAGGAACTGTCACCTCTACATCGGGGGGTTTAAGGTTGACTTTCTGGGCAGGCCGGTTAGTGTATTGTTATCCTCCATGTGAATTACAGGATCATGCGGTATATTCTAAATACTCTTATTTATGAACGGGGTTGAGAAATCATGAAAAGAATGATGGTTTTCCTCTGCGTTCTTCTGACCGCGGTTCTTCTGAACGCATCGGCCTCCGTCCTGTACGCGGAAGAGACTACCGTATCATACGCGCTCTCCCTGCACGGTGATTTGAAATACGGACCGGATTTCAAGCATTTCGATTACGTCAACCCCGACGCGCCCAAGGGCGGGACGGTACGGCTCGCGGGCATCGGGTCTTTCGACAGCTTTAATCCCTTCATTCTCAAGGGGATTACGCCGGCCGGCATGGGACTCCTCTACGATACGCTCACCACGCAGTCAGATGACGAGCCTTTCTCAGAGTACGGGTTGCTGGCGGAGTCGATCGAGCTTCCGGATGACAGGTCCTGGGTCGCGTTCGAGCTTCGGGCGGAGGCCCGCTGGCATGACGGCACCCCGGTCACGGCGGACGACGTGGTGTTCACCTTCGAAACGCTGATCGAGAAGGGGAGCCCCTTCTATAAATACTATTACGCCGACGTGACAGGAGTGGAAAGGATCTCGGAACGGAAGGTCAAATTCCTGTTCAGGGGCGGGTCCAATCCGGAGCTCCCCATGATCATGGGTCAGCTCCCGGTCATCTCGAAAAAGTATTATACGAGCAACGATTTCGAGAAGACCTCTCTCGACCCACCGGTCGGTTCGGGCCCTTACAGAATCGAGGATTTCAAGCCGGGACGCTCCATCACCTACCGCAGGGACCCGGATTACTGGGGACGTGATATTGCCGTAAACAGGGGGAGATGGAACTATGACGTTATCAAGTACGAGTACTACCGGGACGAAACCGTGCTCGTCGAGGCTTTCAAGGCGGGCGAGTACGACTTCCGATCGGAGAACGTGGCAAAGAACTGGGCCACCATGTACTCGGGCCCTCTTTTCGATAAAAAGCTCATCATAAAAGAACTGATACCGAACAACAATCCCATGGGTATGCAGGCCTGGGTTTTCAACACACGGAGGCCCCTCTTCGAGGATCGAAGGGTTCGGGAGGCGCTCGGTCATGTCTTCGACTTCGAGTGGATAAACAAGACCCTCTTCTACGGTCAGTACACGAGGACGAAGAGTTACTTCGAGAACTCAGAGCTCGCCTCGAGCGGACTCCCGGGGCCCGGAGAGCTGGCACTCCTGAACCGGTTCAGGGGCCGCATCCCCGCAGAGGTTTTTACACGTGAATACCGCCCGCCCGTTTCGGACGGTTCGGGCAATATCCGCTCCAATCTCAGAAAGGCGCTCGCACTCCTGAAAGAGGCGGGATGGGAGCTGAAGGGGGGGAGACTCGTAAACAGCCGGGGAGAGCAGTTCGAGTTCGAGATGCTGTTCTTTCAGCCTACGGTGGAACGAGTTGCCGTTACGTACAAGAAGAACCTCGAGCGGCTCGGAATAGAGGCGACGATCCGTATGGTTGACAGCTCCCAGTACGTGAACAGGCTTGACAGCTACGATTTCGATATGACCTCCGTCATATGGGGCCAGAGCCTTTCTCCCGGAAACGAGCAGCGCGATTACTGGTCGACCGACGCGGCGAACAGGCCCGGAACCAGGAACCTCGCAGGCATCCGTGATCCGGTGGTCGATTATCTCATCGATCAGATTATCATCGCACCGGACAGGGAGTCGCTCGTGGACGCGTGCAGGGCGCTGGACCGCGTCCTCCTCTGGGGCCATTACTGTATACCGAACTACCATATCACCAGTCACAGGGTCGTGTACTGGAATAAGTTCGAAAAACCGGCGATCATGCCGAAATATGCAACCGGATTTACGGATACCTGGTGGATCGATCCCCAAAAGGAGCGGGAACTGGAGAAACGCAGATAGCCCTTTAGAGCCCGTCTCGCATTTTAATACCCCATCGGAGCAGTAATATGATCAGCTATATTTTACGGCGTATTCTGCTTATTATACCGACCCTGATCGGCATAATGATCATCAATTTCTTTATTATCCAATCCGCGCCCGGCGGTCCGGTGGAGCGGCTCATCGCCCAGGTAAAGGGCGAGGCGGTGCGAGCTACGGAGCGTATAAGCACATCCGGAGGAGAAACGGTCGCGGACACCTCGCCCATGGATGCGGGGAGTGTGACCGGGAAGTACCGGGGCGCCCAGGGCCTCGATCCCGATTTTATCCGCGAGATCGAGCGCCTCTACGGGTTCGACAAGCCCCTGCACGTTCGATTCCTCGTCATGATGGGCAACTACTTCAGGTTCGATTTCGGCACGAGCTTTTTCCGCGACCGGAAGGTGATGGACCTCGTGCTCGAAAAGATGCCCGTGTCCATAACACTGGGAATCTGGACCACCCTCATCGTTTATCTCATCTCCATTCCGCTCGGGATCAGGAAGGCGGTGCGAAACGGAAGCTCCTTCGATATATGGACGAGCTTCGTAGTGACCGTGACCTACGCCATACCGGGTTTTCTCTTCGCCATACTCCTGATCATTCTCTTTGCAGGCGGAAGCTTCATAAAGATTTTCCCGCTGCGCGGACTCGTTTCAGAGAACTGGCAGGAGCTTCAGTGGCACATGAAAATCCTGGACTATCTCTGGCACATCGTGCTTCCCATTACGGCAAGCGTGATAGGCGGGTTCGCGGGCCTCACTATGTTCACGAAGAATTCCTTTCTGGAGGAGATCGGAAAGCAGTACGTGGTTACGGCGCGGGCAAAAGGGCTTTCCGAGAAACGTGTCCTCTCCGGCCATGTTTTCAGGAACGCAATGCTCATCGTAATAGCCGGTTTTCCGTCCGCCTTCATCAGCGCCCTCTTCACCGGCACGCTCCTCATCGAGATTATCTTTTCGCTCGACGGCCTCGGGCTCCTCGGTTTCGAGTCGGCCATTAACCGGGACTACCCCGTGGTCTTCGGGACGCTTTTTTTCTTCAGCCTTCTCGGTCTCGTATTGAACCTCGTAGGGGATTTGATGTACATGTTCATCGATCCGAGAATCGATTTCGAGAGCAGGGAGGTATAGGTGGCGGGGAAAACAAATCTCAGGCTGAAGCTCAACCCGAGATTGAGGCGAAAGCTCCGAAGCTTTATTTCGAACCGGCGTGCTTCGATCTCGCTCTACCTTTTCTCCGCTCTCTTTCTTATGTGTATCCTGGCCGAGTTCATCGCCAATGACCGGCCGTTCCTCGTACGATATGATGAAAAATTCTTTTTTCCCGTATTCAACGAGTATCTGGAAACGGACTTCGGAGGAGATTTCGAGTTCCCGGTGGAGTACCACGACCCCTTCGTACAGGAGCTCATCACTGAAAAGGGGTGGATGATCTGGCCCCCGGTTCGATTCAGGTACGATACGATCGATTACGCACTGGAGGTTCCGGCGCCCGCTCCGCCCTCCCGGGTACACTGGCTCGGGACGGATGACGGCGGCCACGATGTCGTGGCGCTCGTTATCTACGGGTTGAGGGTCTCGGTGATATTCGGTATCACCCTTACCGTGATCAGCTCATTCGTCGGTATCTGTGCCGGCGCCATACAGGGATACTTCGGAGGATTAATCGACATCGTGTTCCAGCGCTTCATTGAGATGTGGTCCTCACTCCCGGCACTCTACCTCATAATAATCCTGACCAGCATTTTCAACCCGACGTTCGGCCTCCTTCTCATCGTCCTTCTCCTCTTCAGGTGGCTGTCTCTCGTGGGAGTGGTCAGGGCGGAGTTTCTCAGGGTCAGGAACTTCGAATTCGTCAAGGCGGCGCGTGCGCTCGGGGTAAGGAACGCGACCATTATATTCCGGCACATACTGCCGAACGCCATGGTATCGACCTTTACCTTTTTACCCTTTATCCTGAGCGGCTCCATCGTGGCGCTCACCTCGCTTGATTTTCTCGGTCTCGGCCTGCCGCCCGGGTCACCCTCGCTTGGCAGGCTCCTCGCCCAGGGAAAGGCGAACCTCCAGGCCCCGTGGCTCGGCATAACGTCATTCGTCGTCCTGTCAGTGATGCTCTCCCTCCTCATTTTCATCGGCGAGGGTGTTCGGGACGCCTTCGACCCGAGGAGGAACGGATGAGTGTTCTCCAGGTCAACGACCTCTCGGTTTTCTTCACCGTGGGGGAGAGGACGATCGAGGCTGTGCGGGGCGTGTCCTTCGAGATCGACCGTGCCGAGACGTTCGCCCTCGTCGGTGAGAGCGGAGCGGGAAAATCGGTGACGGCGCTGTCCGTTATGGGCCTGCTTCCTCCCAGGGCGTTCATGCCCGCGGGTAAAATCCGTTTTCTCGGAAGGGACCTTCTCGAACCCGGCGCGGCACAGGCGATTCGCGGCGGCGGGATCGCGATGATCTTTCAGGAACCCATGACCTCGCTCAATCCCCTTCACACGGTGGAAAAGCAGATCGGCGAGAGCCTCCGCCTCCATAAAGATCTTTCGCAGGAAGAGGTGCGCGCGCGGGTGAAAGAGCTTCTCGAGCTCGTGAAACTGCCCGAGGCGCATAAGCGGCTCGACAGCTATCCCCACCAGCTTTCAGGCGGCCAGAGACAGCGCGTCATGATAGCCATGACCCTTGCGGGAGATCCGGACCTCCTCATTGCAGACGAGCCGACCACGGCACTCGATGTTACGATTCAGGCGGAGATCCTCGACCTTTTAAAAAGTTTACAGTCCCGGTTCAACATGTCCATACTGCTTATCACGCACGACCTGCTCGTGGTTCGAAAAACGGCCGACAGGGTAGGCGTCATGAAAGACGGAAAGATCGTTGAAACGGGAGAGACCGGTAAGGTATTCACGAGGCCCGAGCATGAATATACGAGATACCTTCTCGCGTCCGAGCTGAAAGACAAGGGGGAGGAGGCGAATCCTAATGCCGTTTCGGTAGTAGAAACGGTGAATCTGAACGTCAGGTTTCCGCTCTACAAGGGATTGTTCAGAAGGGCAAAGGGATATATACACGCGGTACGGGACATATCAGTAACCATAAGGGAGGGACAGACGGTCGGGCTCGTGGGTGAGAGCGGTTCCGGAAAAACAACCTTCGGGCTCGCCGTTCTCAGGCTCGTCAGGAGCAGCGGAACGATCAACTTCAGGGGAATGGACATCCAGGACCTGCACAGCAGGCAGGTGCGGCCGCTGCGGAAGGAAATGCAGATCATATTCCAGGACCCCTTCGCGAGCCTGAACCCCCGGCTGACCGTGGGGCAGATCATCGGAGAGGGGCTCGCCGTGCATGGATCGGCCGATGCGGCGGAAAGGGAGGTCCGTATAGGGTCAACCCTGCGCGAAGTCGGTCTGACCGAGGACATGGCCGGACGCTACCCGCATGAGTTCTCGGGCGGCCAGAGACAGCGAATCTGCATCGCCAGAACGCTCGTTCTGAAGCCGAAATTCCTGGTGCTCGACGAACCCACCTCCGCGCTCGACATGTCGGTGCAGACCCAGATACTTGCGCTCCTGAGAGACCTGCAGGAGCGCTACAGCCTCGCCTATCTCATCATCAGCCACGATCTCAGGGTGGTAAGGGCACTCAGCCACGAGATACTCGTGATAAAGGACGGCGCCGTGGTGGAACACGGTCCCTCGGAAAAAGTCCTGCAATCCCCCGAGCATCCCTATACGAGGGATCTCATAAGAGCCGTTTACTGAGGGAGGGCGGGATTGCCTTTTTCAGGACCTGAAGATTATATTCAGAGCCCATCATGCCGGAAGGCGGGTTACATGCTCCCAGTTGCAACATTTATCAACACCGCGGCCGTTCTTGCGGGAAGTGCCGTGGGCCTGATACTGCAGAACAGGTACCCGCAGCGCGTGAAGCGAATTTTCTTCCAGGCGATGGGGCTCGTCACCCTTGTCATAGGGATGAAAATGGCCTTCGAGGTGGAGAATATTCTCGTACTCGTTTTCAGCCTTATCATCGGGGGTTTCTGCGGCGAACTGCTCATGCTGGAAGAGCGGATCGACCGGTCCCTGGACGGTTTGAAACGCAAAATCTCGGCGGATTCCAGGTTTTCCGAAGGACTCATTACCGCCTTTCTCATCTTCTGCATCGGCTCGATGACGATCGTGGGAGCGATAGACGAGGGGCTGCGCGGAGACAGGACCCTGCTGCTTACTAAATCCGTTATGGACGGATTTACCTCGGTAGCGCTGGCTTCGACCTACGGTATCGGCGTGCTCTTTTCGGCGGTTCCGCTGCTTCTGTTTCAGGGGTCCATCACGCTTCTTGCAGCCACGAGCAGGAATCTATTCACACCGGTCATGATCGCCCAGCTTACGGCGGTCGGCGGCACGCTCATAATCGGGATAGGCATCAACCTGCTCGAGATAAAAAAGATCAGGGTCATCAACATCCTTCCCGCGCTCGTGATCGTGGTGCTGCTGACCCGGTTTGTCGGTTTTTTATCATAAGGTGAAGGAAGGAGAGCGGTCGTGAAGAGGATAGCATTCGATGACTTCAACAAAATCGATATCAGGGCGGGCAGGGTGGAACGGGTGGAAGAATTTCCCGGGGCGAGAAAGCCCGCCTACAGGCTCTGGATCGATTTCGGCCGGCTCGGCGTGAAGAAATCGAGCGCGCAGATTACGGACCTCTACTCGCCGGAAGACATCACGGGCCGAACGGTCCTGGCGGTCGTTAACTTCGAGCCGAAACAGGTCGCTGATTTCATGTCCGAGGTTCTCGTTCTCGGCGTCGTGCGGGAGGAGGGAGACGTGGTGCTCATAGGTCCGGACAGGGACGTGATGCCCGGACTGCGGGTACGTTGAGACGGGCCACGGGCGGATCCGAACATGCCTGATCAGTTCTGATCAGGAACAATAAACTGATGCTGGAAGAGAGGAAACACGGAGATGGAGTGCAAGCAACCGAAAAACAGATCGTACTGCAACTGTACCTACGAGCCCTGCTCGAGAAAGGGTATCTGCTGCGAGTGTATCGCCTATCACCGCAAGATGAACGAGCTTCCGGCATGCTACTTCTCGAATGCCGCGGAGCGGACATACGACCGCTCCATCGATGCATTCATCAGGGATTACCAGTCGAAGTAGGCGGCCAAACGGTATAAGGGGAGGCTGGAAAAACCATGGGACAAATCACCAGGCTGCCGCAGGAAGTGTACGAGAAGATAGCCGCCGGAGAGGTGATAGACGGGCCCTATTCCGTTGTTCGGGAGCTCCTCGATAACGCGCTCGACGCCGGAGCCGATGAAATAATCGTAACCGTGAACGACGGCGGCAAGTCCCTCATATCGGTGAGGGATAACGGGAGTGGCATGGCGGGCGAGGATGCGCTGCTCGCGGTCGGGCGGCATACCACGAGCAAAATCAGGACCATGGAAGACCTCGATACGCTGGCGAGCATGGGTTTCAGGGGCGAGGCCCTGTCGAGCATTTGCGCGGTGAGTGATTTTACCCTGACCACGAGAAAAGTGGGAGAGGGCCACGGTACGAAAATCGTATCGAACCCCGGTTCACCGCCGCGGTCGGCCCCGGCGGCCTCGAACCCCGGAACAACGGTGTCGGTAAAAAACCTTTTCACTACGTTGCCTGCCAGAAAGAAATTCCTCAAGAGCAACAGGGCGGAATTGATGAAAATCAAGGCCGAGGTCGTGAAGAAGGCCATCGGATTCCACGAGCGCGGGTTCCGCTACACGGCCGATGAGAGGCCGGTGCTCAATCTGAAACCCGCACAAAACCGGGCGGAGAGAATAGACGGCCTCTTTCCGGGAACAGGCGACGATCTCGTCCTCATAAACAGGGAAGAAGAGGGCTTCAAGCTCGATCTCTTCCTTTCCAGGCGTACAATGCCGAACAGATCGGGCCAGTATCTCTTTGTGAACAACCGTCCGGTGGTCGACCGCTCGATCCTCTATACGATAAACAGCCCCTGCAGGGGTATTGCACCAGCCGGAAGGTTCTTTTTTGTTTTCATGTTTATAACGATCGATTCCGCGCTCATCGACGTCAATGTGCATCCCTCGAAGAACGAGATCAAGCTGCAGCCCTCTTCCCGCGTAAACGCCGCACTCCATTCCGCCGTACGTGAAGCGCTGTCCGGAGTGAAGCTCGCACGCGTCCCGTATAAAAGTCCGGACGCAGGGTCCGTACCCGGGCCGGACCTGCTCGTACCGCGCGCGGTCGAAGAACGGAGTGCCGTTTATTATGGAGAGTCGCCTGAATTCGGGGAGCGGGCCGCCGCCTTGGAAACCGGGTCCGGTACCACGGCAGGAGGCATCCCTTCAGTCGACAGGCTGTATTATCGGGGATGTTTTTATCATACCTACCTGCTCTTCGAGGAGGAGAATTCCATCCTCATCGTTGATCAGCACGCTGCGCATGAACGGATCCTGTTCGAAAACATGCAGGCCTCATCCGGGGACGGTGTCCTGGTAAAACGTCTCCTCGTGCCGCTGAACTTCACTCCGCCGGCCGACCGGTACGGGGAGATGGCGGAGAACATCGACGCGTTCAGGGAAGCGGGAATCGAGATCGAGCCCTTTGGTGACGAGAGCTTCAATGTCGTTACCGTACCCGCCTACGTACCCGAGAAGCGGGAGGAGGAAATAGTTTCGCTCTTTTTCGACCGGTTTTACCGGGAAGGGGTACCCGCAAGGGCAGGGGACCTTCGCGCCTTTTTCCTTGAAACAGCGGCGTGCAGGAGCGCGGTCAAGGAGGGAGACGTACTCGGTGAAGAGGAGGCCCTCTCCCTCGTCGACGACCTGTTCGACTGTAACGTCCCCCACCTGTGCCCCCACGGGCGGCCGACTTTCGTGAGGTATACGAAGGCATATATTGAGAAGGTCTTCAAGAGGAGGTAGATCCGTGGTATTACGCGACGATCTGGAGAAATGGCTGAACGATTACCTGAACAGTGCGGGAACGGCGGATTACGCCCCGAACGGACTGCAGATAGAGGGAAGGGATGAAATCGAAACCGTTGTAACGGCGGTAAGCATCAACCTCGAAGTCATCCGATCCGCGGTAAGGAAAAAGGCGGATGCCATACTGGTTCATCACGGCATGTTCTGGAAAAATGAAGATCCCGTCATACGGGGATATAAAAAGGAGAGAGTCAGGGCGATACTTTCCAACAATATAAGCCTCTTCGCCTATCACCTTCCTCTCGATTTCCACCCGGAAATCGCGCATAACCGGCTCATACTCGAGGGGATCCGAGCGGACACTATCGATCCGCCGGAGGGGGAGGACCGTTCCCTCGGCCTTATCGGTACCTATGAGAACCCCGTGGAGCTGGACGAGCTGCTCAGGCGGGTGGAGGAATCACTCGGTACCGAGGCCCGGTGCTACCGGTTCGGACCCCGGCGGGTGAAATCCCTCTACGTGGTGAGCGGCGGCGGAAAGATCGAAATCGAAAGGGCGGTCGGACTGGGGGTCGACGCGTTCCTTACCGGGGACGCCCGCGAGAGCACTCCTGCCGTTGCGCGGGAAACGGGGCTCAACTATATCTTCGCGGGTCATTATAATACCGAACGGCCCGGCATCATACGGCTCGGGAAAAAGATTGAAGAGCGGTTCGGCATCAGTGTCGTATTCGTGGATGTGGAGAACACGTTATAGCAGGACGGCCTGCGCGGTCCCGCCCGCCCCGGTATATTATACCCTTCCTCCTTTACCAGGTTGTTCAAACGAAGTTCACGATAGTTGAAAGCCCATCGCTCACCGGCGTTTACCCCGTTTAGTCGCTCTCGGTTAATGGTTTTTCGTTTATACCGTATATAAAATAAAGATACCCACCTTATTCAATATTGACAAAAAAGAGCGGGTCACCTTATGATGACACCATCGGTGTTCAGGAGGGAAGAGTTACGCGTACTCAACGCCACATAAAAAAGGGTTACTTCCGGAAGGATGGGTAGTATGGAAACATCCCTATCGGGTTAATGGATTTTGAAGTCATTTCATGGGGAAAGGAGGTGTTTCGTTTTTCAAACACATCGTGTAAAATTATTCATCGTGTAGTTCAAAGTAATAAAGGAGGAAATTACATGAAAACGCTCGCAGTTAGAATCATGATCGCGTGCCTGATCCTGGTGTTTTTTGGAGCACCGGTGCTGTTCGCGGCAGGCGAAAAAGAGGAGGAGGCTGAAGAGGTGTCGATTACCTTAATCCACGACAAGGGAGGGACTCCGAATTTTCAGCCTTATTTCGAGGCAACCGGGGCGAAAACGAAGGAGATCCTGGGTATCGACATCGTACCGTCACCCTATCCGTCCACCGATGTTTTTATCGCGGCTGCGCGCTCGGCCCTCCCAACCGACAGCGCTCCGGAGCTCTTTACGTGGTGGTCGACCTACAGAATGAAGGGCCTCATCGACCAGGGGCTGTTAGCCGATGTAACGGAAATATGGGACAAGCACAAGGACGAATACTCACAGGGATTGAGGGATGCCTTTACCTTCGACGGAAAACGATACGGTCTCGTTTACGGCGTCGAATACTGGCCGGTCTGGTACAACAAGGACGTATTCGCCGAGCTCGGCCTCAGTGTTCCTGAAACATGGGATGAACTGCTGGAGGTTTGCAAGACCCTCAAGGCGAACGGCAAGATACCGTTGTTCCATACCGTTCTCGGACGCTGGCCTACCTTTATCATGTTCGAGGAGATGATAATGGGGCAGGATCCCCAGCTCTACGTGGACCTTTGCGAGGGAAGGGCGAAGTATTCCGATCCGAGAGTAAAGAAGGCATTCGAGGTCTGGAAGGGACTGATCGAGAATGGATATTTCACCGATCCCGGAACGGACCTTTTTACCGATTCGCCGGTGCTCTTCAATCAGGACAAGCTCGCCATGATCGTGTGCGGCACGTGGTACTATACATCGGTGCTCACGGCAAACGGCGTTCCGGACGACAAGATCGGGGCTTTCATTCTCCCGTCGCATAATCCGGATGCCGGGAAAGTCATCATCCTCGAGGCAATGCCGATCCTTGCGAGTAAAAACGCACCGAACCTCGAAGCCGCGAAAAAGGTCATGGACTGGCTCATGGGTCCCGAGGGGAACGCGTTTCTCGCTGAGATGATAACCTCTTTTCCCGCGAATCAGCAGTCAAAGGCCGACTATCTGCCGCCGGTGAAGATCGACCTCATGAACACGATCGTGAATGAGAACTACACGATCGTGAACAGGTACTGGGAGGCGACACCGACTCCCATCTGCGAAACCGCGGTCGACAAGTTCGCGGAATTCATGCTGGATCCCGATTCCCTGGATACGGTACTGGCGGATTTGGACAAGATCGCGGATGAATACTGGTCGGCCCAGTAAGAGATCTGAAGGCTGCTTAAAAACAGAGTCGGCTCAATCTGGGGCCTGGAACCTTTGTGGGGTATAATTACTATACTTAATAGTGTTATACCCCACTATTGAACGGACGTTTTGTGCATCAGGAAAAAAAGAGACTCGTTATATGAAAACAAACGAGCGGGTAATAAGCTATCTTTTCATCATCCCTGCCTTGTTACTCGTCTTAGTACTGCTCATCATACCGATGTTCCAGAACATTTACTACAGCTTCTTCGAATGGGACGGCTTGAAAAAGCCGGTATTCATCGGTTTAAAAAATTACAGATCCATACTGACCGATGAGAATTTCATCGTTTCACTGAGGAATACGCTCATATGGGTGGCCTTCACCATAGTATTCCCGGTAATGGGCGGACTCCTGGTCGCCATATTTATCAAGGGCATCGCGTTCGAGAAATTCTTCAAGTCGGTCTTTTTCATTCCCATTACCATCTCTTTCGTTGCAACCGGCATCATGTGGCAATATATGTTCAGCAGAGAAATGGGGGTTCTGAACAACCTGCTGCTCCTGATGGGTGTTGACAGGAAGATTTCATGGCTGACCGGAGTCCCTCTCAACACCTTCGCCCTGCTCATCGGATGGACATGGCAGCAACTTGGAATGAATATGGTGCTTTTTTTGATGGGACTTGTCACCATACCGAAAGAGCAGATAGAAGCTTCAATGATAGACGGTGCAAACAAATGGCAGTCCTTCATCCATGTTACGTTTCCCATGCTGAGGCCGATCACGACCATCGTCATTACGATGGCGATGGTGAACTCGTTCAAGGCATTTGATATAATCTATGTAATGACGCGGGGAGGTCCGTACCGTTCGTCGGAAACACTGGCCGTTACCATGTTCAGGGAAACTTTTATCATTTTCAGAATGGGATATGGGGCCGCGATATCGGTTGTGCTCTCGATTATTGTAATAGCCGTGTCGTTCTTTTATATCAAGCGAATGGCTCGAAAGGATTTGCTGTACTATTAACCGCACAAGCCCAGAGGGTTGCGCATGCGAGTATCCGTCAACAAGATCGTTTTATATGTCATCGTTGGTGTACTGGCGCTGCTGTGGCTGCTTCCCGTGTGGACGACCTTTTTCGTGGCATTCAAGACCCCGGAAGAGTTCATAAGTCAAAAGTTTTATCAGTTTTCAAGGAAAATCTCAATCATCGAGAATTTAAGAAACACCTTTAAAATCTATAAACTGCACAAGCATTTCCTCAATTCGGTTATTTATGCCGCATCCGGTGCCGGAATTGCGATTATCGCCGCCTCAATGGCGGGATTCAGTATTATACGATTGCGGCCCCGGTTCAACTTCCTGCTGTTTTTCCTTATTTACAGCGGAACACTTTTTCCGTTTCAAATGTATCTCATTCCTGTTTATAAGTTTTTTTACACGATCGGTCTCTATGATACCAAAGTGGGGATGGTGCTCATCTACGCGGCTCTCTGCATCCCGTTCAGTTTATTCGTTTACAGAGGCTTCTACACGACCATACCCAAAGAAATCGAGGATGCAGCAAAGATTGACGGATGCGGTCCGATAAAACTGTATCTGTACATATTTCTTCCTCAATCCATAGCTCCCACCGCGGTTGTTGCGTTGTTTCAGATGACCTGGATCTGGAATGATCTTCTGTTCGGTATGGTGCTCACCCGCTCGGCGGTCGCCCGTCCCGTTATGATCGCGCTGGCATCCATGTCAGGGCCCAGCGGGGGAACCATTATGCCGTATACCATGTCCGGCGTGATATTCACTTCCATCCCGACAATACTGCTTTTCATACTTTTGAGAAAATACTTCATCTCGGGAATGGTACTGTCAGTTTCCGGTGAATAGGAGAATTTTTCCATGACTCCGAGGGAAAGAATAACAATGGCTCTGCGGCACAGGGAGCCCGATAAGGTTCCCGTAGACTGTGGAGCCATGCGTTCCACTGGAATAATGGGCATCGCCTACAACGATTTAAAAAAACACCTCGGAATAGAAGACGGAGAAACAAGGATATATGATCCCGTTCAGCAGCTAGCCGTACCTGAGCAGTGGTACCTCGACCGCTTCCGGATCGATGCCGTGGACCTTGCCCGTATGTTCGTCGATAACCCGGCCGACTGGATCGACTGGAAGCTTCCGGACGGTTCCGAGGCACGATTCCCCGCATGGTTTCATGTCGAAAAAAGGGAAAACGCGTGGGTCTGTGTGCATGACGACGGGGAAGTTATCGCTGTGATGCCGGAGGGATCATGCTATTTTGATCAGTCCGCATGGCCCCTTTACAATGTGCATAAAAATGATTTCGACGATCTTTCAGGATATATGCACAGGGTGATGTGGGATTATATGAAGGGTCCCCTCTGGAAAAACGCAAATCGCCCTGATTTTTTCAAAGTGCTCAGGAATAAGGCAAAAAAACTCTACGAGGAAACGGACTATGCGATCATGGTCGGTTTCGGGGGCAACCTGTTTGAGTGGGGCCAGTTTCTCTACAGGAACGATGAGTTTCTTATCAACCTGATCAGCAGCAGGGCTGAGATGGAGAAAATGCTCGATAAGCTCACCGAAATTCACCTGGAAAATCTCGAACCCCTGCTGGAAGCGGTATCGCCCTATGTGCAGATAATACAGATGGGGGACGACCTCGGCATGCAGACGGGACCGATGCTCTCTCCTGCGATGTACAGGGAGCTGTTCCTCCCACGGCATAAAAAAATGTACAGGATGATAAAGGAAAAGTCCGATCTTTATGTATTCCTGCACAGCTGCGGCGCGATATCCGAGTTCATCCCCGATTTGATAGATGCGGGGGTGGATATTATCAACCCCGTCCAAACCAATACCGCGGGTATGGAGCCCGCGAGATTGAAACGTGAATTCGGAAAAGACATTGTCTTCTGGGGAGGCGGTGTTGATACGCAGTATATTCTTCCGGAATCCACACCACGGAAGGTTCGGGAAGAGGTCAGGAAGAATACGGAAATATTCATGAAGGACGGCGGCTTCATTTTCAACCAGGTCCACAATATCCTTGCCGGGGTCCCTCCGGAAAATATCATCGCAATGTACGAAGAAGTGAACGGTATACGTTATTAGTACGATTTCCCTCTACATCCCGTGAGCGGCATTCCGCCGGCGCCGTACCCAGCCCGTTGCATAGAAAAGATTTGTAAAGGGCCTGCCGCTATAATACAATTGAGGAAGGACGGTTAAGGTTTTTCAAGCGAGGGTGATATGAAAAGGGAGAAGACGCTCAGGCATCCCGTTGTCAGCGGGCTTTTCTACCCCGACGAGAAGGACGACCTGGAGAACATGGTGGAAGGGTACCTTCGGAAAGTGGACGTTGCCGCACTTGGAAAGTCCATTGCCGAAGCAGGGGTGGATGATCCCGGGCAGCGGCCTCCGGTAGCCGTCATTGCACCGCATGCGGGTTATATTTTTTCAGGTGCCGTGCAGGCGCACGCCTACGCGCTCCTGCGCGGGTTTAAATTCGACACGGCGGTAATCATCGGCACGGCCCATCAGGCCGCGTTTCCGGGGATATCGGTCAATCTCGATTCGGCTTACCGGACACCGCTCGGCGAGGTGGAGGTGGATCTCGATATTTCCACTATGCTCGTGGATTCAGACGGGCGGATCGATTTTTATCAGGAGGCGCATCTCGGAGAACACGCGGTGGAAGTCCAGCTTCCCTTTATTCAGGTCGCCATGCCCGGTACCAGGATTATTCCGCTTCTCTTCGGAGAACAGACACTGG
>Ga0272442_10000784_pt1 | contig 49732 bp, 33 predicted proteins | sample SSMForm2O_FD_200262 | JGI IMG/M metagenome (GOLD analysis project Ga0272442, IMG submission 200262) | Marine sediment archaeal communities from Little Sippewissett salt marsh, Falmouth, MA, United States - SSM-Form-2O | ecosystem: Environmental > Aquatic > Marine > Wetlands > Sediment ... | reverse complement strand
CTGTTGCTGTAGCCGGGAGAACCGGCCCCGCCGATTTTCATGAAGGTGCCGATATCGGGTATGTACGGCTCCTGCGATTTTCGGTCAGTGTCATCGGCATAAAGGGCCGAGGCGCCCAGCATCAGCAAGGTGGCAACGGTGATATACCGGAGCATCTTTCGGGTGCAAGTCATTCTTCCTCCTCCGCAAGTATATGGCGGGTTGTTTGGTTTTCAATAATTGGCGGGAATATACATAAAAATATCCCGTCAGGCAAACCTACAGAATTAGACGGGAGGATGGGGGAGAAGTTTGATTTTTCGGGCCGGCTCAGACCGGGGTGGCAATCGTTTCGGGTTTACCGAGGTTTTCCTCGTTGTGCACGCGCTGGTAAAAGGGGCATTTTACACAGGAGGTTCTGCCGAAACGACAGACTTGCTGTTGGAGTCCGCGGCTATTTTCCTGCAGGAATTTCCAGCAAGCGCGGCCAGCGCCCCGACCGTCATTAATGCCGTCGTATTTCATGGAATTTGCGGCGACCGGGCAGGGACCGTAGATCCGGGCGAAAATACCGCCCGGTTCCATGCCGCAGTTTCGATATTCCCAGCAATTGATTTTGTGATTTTCGGCCATATCAGCGATTTTCTTCCTTGATTAATCTTATCACCGGAGCAAAACGCGAGGATGATTTTACTTCCGCCAGTTCCCCCGGTGAGGCAACGATTTTGAACTCGGCGTATGTTTCCTGAACCTTTTTGATATTATCGCGCGCCAGATAATTCAGCATCATATATTGGAATAGGTAAGGGTCGCCGTTGTTGAGCTTGTATGCATTTTTAAAGTGTTTTTCGGCCTTTTTATTATTGCCGAGTTTGAATTGACAGATTCCGGCGCCGAACAGAGCCGGGTAGAAATTCTTGTCGGCTTTCAGGGTACTTTCATAATCCGCAAGTGCCGGGCGATAGTCGCCGTTGTCAAGTTTGGTTCCGGCCCGGCCACTCATGGCATTGAGATTATGCGGGTCATAGGTGAGTGCTGAGGTGAAGGCTCGGATCGCCTGGTTTTTCATTTTTTTCATTCGGGAAATTTCACCCACCTGGACGAAGTCGTCAACCGCCTGATCGGTCTGGCCGGTTTCCAGATAGATCTCCGCGCGTTTTTCATAGGCATTCAACATCCCGGGCGACATCTCCAGGGCTTTGGTGTAATCAGCGATGGCCGTCTCAAAATCGTTTTTGGCGGCGGCATCATTGCCCATTGCCAGCAAGTCCTCGGCGGTGAGGGAGGCGGATGATTTATCCAGGCGTTTCAGTGTGATTTCAAGGGTGGAGGTCTTTCCCGATTTCAATGTCATGGTGGTTTTATAATCCTCATATCCCGCCTTGGAGACGGTTATGTTTCTCTTGCCGGTTTTCAGGCGACTGTAGGTGTTATTGCCGGCGCCCAGGACCTGGTTGTCGATCACGACTTTGGCATCAGGGACATTGGCTTTTAACTTCAATTTGGCATAGCCGGATGATGAAGATTTTTTACTGCCGGAGGACGGGCTCTTTTTGTTACCGGCAGAGGTTGAGGAGACCGAGGAGGATTTCTTCTGTCCCGAATTTGGTGCGGCCTTGCGATTATCGTCGGTTACCGGGCTTTTTTTTTCCGCAACGACGGGTTCGATGTCACTGAAACTCATCAAGGTGGTTTGTCCCTCGGTGACGGTGACATTGCCGCTCCCGGCGTACAATCCGTTGAGATCATAGGTGACTTCATAAGCCCCGGTTGGAACCTGATCGAATCTGAAAAATCCCTGGGGATTAGTCATAACCGCTTTATTCAGTCCGGGCAGTGACACCCGGGCACCTTCCAAATAGGGCTGGCCATATTCATCGAGAATCATGCCAATAATCGTACCGTTGCCGGAAACCGTGGGGGAAATAAACTGTGTCCCGATGATGGTCAAAAGGATTGCCAGAACCGCCGCAAAGGCACCAATTGTCACTCTTTTGCTGAGTTTTTTAGGACGCAGTAAATAGGGGCGCCCCGCGATGGTTATTTCATCTCCTGAGTGAAAATGCGGTTTTCCTGCAATTTGAATGAAGTTGTTTCTAAAATAGGCAACACCCCTGACCCTTGGGGCCTTTTCAATCGGTGGCAATTGAGCCGGATCCTTAATAGGCGTGATATTATTGGGAGGCGGAGGTGTTTCGGGTGGTTGTTTTGACATGGGTTGCTGATCGGCAACCGGTTTCTTGCTTTGGTCGGGTTTTTCATCCGGGTAGTCCTGTGATCCGTACAGTTGTTTACGGATGTTGACCACCTCGTTTTGTGAAAGCTTTCGGAAGCTGTCGTTGTGATCCTCGGTTTGATCAGCCTGGGGTACGGATTCCTCCGGCGCCAATGGTTGCGATTCCATCGGAGGGTTTGAGGCCAGATGCGGTGCCGTATCGCCGATTGGCGGAGGGGCATCGTCGGTTTGTGCCTCGGGCGTTTCGTGAATTACATCGTTATCGAGGAGATTGGCATTTGAGGTTATTTCAAGCTCGTCTTCGGCTTTCAGGGGTTGGTCGGTTTTATTTGACCCTTTTTCCGACGGTTCCCCTGGTAATGCCAGCGGTGTACTGTTATCACCAGCTTCAGTAACAACAAAATCCAGTTTATCATCCTCGGTTGGGGGCTGAGGATTGGCGTTTTGAGCCGAATCCTCGACATTTTTCAGCGGGGCCCCGCATTTATGGCAAAACTGTGCGCCATCAAACTCGTTTTCCGCCTTGCAATTTGGACAGATTTTCAAACCACTGCTCCGGAAAAAAATAAAAGAAATTTTATGATATTTATCGGCTTGATCCGTCTTTTCTTTAGGGAGTATTGCGAGCGGATGGAAACGCCAACCGCTTAGGAATCTCCAATTTAGGACTTGACAGTATCTATACCATGAGGTATAATCGTCTATTGACTAAAAACATACGTATTGAGGAGGAAAAGAAAAGTATGAACGGGCGATCTAACCGCTTGTTTGGCACCGCCTTATTCGCCATATTACTGGTATTGGTGTTTGGTTGTACGCAACCGGATGACGTCGTCGCCCCGGTCGCGACCACCGAAATCAGCATTGATCCTCAGCGTCTTCCCAGCCCCCCTGAGGGCTATGCCTATGCGCTTTGGGTTGAGCCGGTTGAAGGTGACCCGATTTTTGTCGACATCTTCGATTGGAATAGTGAATTATTTGTTTTCACGGATACCACCGATACTTTGGGGAATCAGATTGAACCGGCCTGGACGCTTGATATTGATGTCCTCCATTCCAGTTATGCCTATCTTTCAGTGACGATTGAGAAACTGGATGATTTTACGGACACGACTGTAATGGGCCCGGTCATGTTGCAGACCGATATACACGATCCGGCTGAAGCCCCGATCAAGATGGTTTTTCCATACGATCTATGGGAAGGGACCGGCTCGTTCTGCGTGGAAACTCCGACCGACAAGAATTCCAATTCGAATGATGACGGGGGTATCTGGTTTGCCATTTATGTTTATGACACGGTGCTGGTAAACGACACGCTTGGTTTCCAGGTCTCGACATTGCAGTTTGAAGATCGTGATCTTGATATCGATACATCATATTGGGTTTGTAATGAGTACAGCGGCTCGGATTGTATCGATTCACAGGAAGTGACGTCTAACGATCCGTATGATTGGATACTTGTGGATACGCTTAATCTTGAGGAATTGGCAAATACTCTTGACACGATCGGTTATACCAATCTTGACACCTCGCTGGTCGGACTGATGTATGTGGGTATTCTGGATACCTTGACGGATGGTCTGGGTCAGGATTCAATTGTTGCGCTGGATACTCTGGAATACGAGTATATCAGTTATGATGTGGTGGCGACTCCGGTAAATCTGGGGACGACTGATCGTGTTGATACGGTTCGTCTGGAGATATCCGGGATTGAAACCACCGCTGTTACGGAGAATATTCCTCCATTCAGTGATGTTAAGTGGTTTTTCTCGTTAAGTCTTCGTACGCGTGCGGAGGTCATTGATCGCTTTATTGATGCTTTTGATGATCTTCCTGACTTGAATGGAACCGACTGGCACTATAAAGGCTGGGTTATCTCTCCTTATATTGACACGATTGATTTTGGCAAGTTGTCCAAGCCGGTCTGGTTGCCGGTGCAATATGAGTTATTTCTCAGTCCCTCCAATGGGGGCATGATTTCGACGGGATCATTCAAGAGTTTCTATTTTCCGGACGATGCCAATCCGTATTCGGGGACAGCAAGTGGAGCCGGTACGGTTCCGCCATATCCCGGCGAGGATTTTCTGCGGAATCTTCCGAATGATCATCCACCATTGACTCTTTGTAATGCGGGCAACCCCACATCCGCGGAGGGAACGGTTTTTATCACGATTGAGCCGGATAATTTCAGTTCCGATACGACGAATTTTCCGCTGATTCTCATGGCGGGAGACATGCCATCTTATGAAGAAGTCTCCAACCATGAAGCGCATACGCAATTATTCGACATGTTCAATCGTTTCCAGGCGATTGAAGACGATCCGCACGGATGGCCGTTGCTAAAGGTCTCGATTGTCAGGAAATAGCGGTCGCTTATAATATCCGAAGGCCGGTTATCGCCCTTTGATACCGGCCTTTTTTTATTGGCCTCGGTAATTTTGTATTTTTCTGTTTTATATATCGAATATTTTCTGTTTATTCATGGTATACGGGGATAACTGAGTGCAACTTTTTTTGCTCTCGATCGTCTAACTAAAAAACGACAAGGAACATGGATAGACCCGGCCACACTTTGGTACGCATCGTGGTTATCATGTGGTCGGACGGATTGTGGAGTATGGCTGATACAATTAATTCAATGACGACTTTTGCGGGACGGCCAAAGCAACGAACACGGCGAATCCCGTTCTTTCGGCGATTTGTATTCCAGGCGATGGCATGTAATCCCAATAACAGGAATGAACGAATTTGTTTTTTATCATATAAGGAGATAAGCTGATGATATTGCGATATTCCCTCCTCACGATTATTGTCATTGCGGTGTTTATTTCGGGTGGCACGGCGGTCGGGGAAGTACTGACGCTCGATGATTGTATCGAACTGGCGCTGAACAATCACCAGAGTGTTATTGAAGCCCGGGGGCAGGTTGACTTGTACAACGGGTATCTTTGGAATTCCGCGGGAAGTGCCTTTTTGCCCTATATTTCGGCATCGGGTTCGGTGCGTGAATCACATGCCAGCGGCCTGGAAGTGGTCAACGGTATCGAGACCGGCAAAATCGTATCGGGGGTGTCCAAGTTCTACGGGCTTGGAATCAGTGGTAACATGACGCTGTTTAACGGAGGGCGTTCTATTTTCAATTATCTCAGCGCCCGCGTCGAAAAGAAGCGCATGGAACATTTACTTGAGTCCACCGAACAGGATATTATATTAACGGTCAAGCAGATCTATTTCAATTTCCTGAAAGCGCAGGATCAGCGGAAAAACAGCGAAGAGGCGGTCAAGCGAGGCGAGGAACAATACAAGCTGACGTCGTCACGTTATGAAGTGGGGTCGGCATCCAAGTCGGATGTCCTGAAGGCCAAGGTGCAGTATGGCACGGAGCGACTGACGTTACTGGCGACCGAGAATGCGGTCAAGACGACGCATGCGGATCTGTGTTACCTGATTGGTATCGATGTCAATTCCGACGTGGAATATTCCACTCAATTTGATCAGAGGGAGTATGAGAACACGGAGGAAAGCGCACTCAAGTATGGATTGGCTAATCACCCGGGGCTTTTGGCGAGCGGCAATAATGTTACATCGGCGGAATATGGGGTGAAATCGGCGTGGGGGCGGTTTCTTCCATCGGTGTCGATCAGTATTTCCCGCGACTATTCCAATCGCAGTTGGAGTGAGGTCAGCAAGTTTCGTGATATCGACGGGCAGTGGACGATCAGCACCAGTATCAATATTCCCATTTTTGAGCAGTTCGGACGGAAGTATGAGCTATCACGAAGCCGGGCCAATTTGAATAACGCCCGGGTGGCGCAGTTATATACGCGCAATTATATTGCCGCGGAGATCAAGCGGGCCTTTTTGGAACAGAAACGGACCAAGCAGGCGTTGCAGGTTGCCGAGGAAACGGTGGCCGCGGCCGAGGAAGATTTCAATCTTATCCAGGAAAAATACAATCTTGGTTCTGCCACCATTCTTGAGGTATTAGACGCGCAGGTCAGCCTGGTTGAGGCTGAGAATTCACAGGTGGAAGCAAGGTATGATTATAATCTGTCAGTTGCCAGCCTGGAAAAAGCGATGGGGATCAGGCGTTAATCAGGGCAATTATACACGGGGTATTGAATATGAGCAAAGGCAAAAAACGACTGTTAATCGGCGGGGGGATCATAGTTGTAGCGGTGATCGTCATTGCCAATCTTATCGGGAGCGGCAAGAATGGCCTTCACGTGCAGGCGCAACAGGTTGAGATGCTGGATATCACCGAGGAGGTTTCGGCATCCGGATATATTCAGCCGGAAACGCGGGTGAATATCACGTCGGAGGTAACCGCGGAAATCATCGGCCTGCCGGTCAAAGAGGGGCAGACGGTTACCAAGAGCGAGTTGTTGATACAACTCGACACGGTTCAATTGCAGAAGGATGTTGACCAGTTGCGGTATTCTCTGGAAGAAATGGAAGCACGGACCTCCGCGGCCCGGGCATCATATGAGCAGGCGGAGCAGGAATTCAACCGCCAGAAGAAACTATATGAGCGGGCATTGACATCGGAGACGGTGTACGAGAACGCGGAGTATTCCTATTTAAATTACAAGTATTCTCATGAGGCCACCAAGAGTCAAACCCAACAGACGCGGGCCATGTATGAAAAGGCCCTTGACAACCTGAGCAAGACCAGAATCGTGGCACCGATGTCCGGTGTGGTTACTTATATGGATGCGGAGATAGGCGAGATCGCGCCGGCCCAGACCGGTTTCACGCAGGGGAAGAACCTGATGACGATTTCGAACCTGGCGCGTTTCGAGGTTGAGGTCGATGTCGATGAGACGGAGATTAACAAGGTGCGTTACGGGCACGAGGCAAAGATTGAAGTGGATGCTTTTCCTGACACGGTATTCCAGGGCGAGGTCGTGGAAATCGGCAACACGGCGATGATCAGCGGGGTGGGGACGACCGAGCAATCCACCAATTTCAAGGTAAAGGTGTTGTTCAAGGATACCGACGTGCATATTCGTCCGGGGATGTCGGCCACGGTTGATATCATTACCAACACTCGGGTGGACGCTTGTGCGGTGCCGTATGGTGCCATTGTCATGCGTTCGCTCGATCCCGATTCGCTGGCTCGCGCCGATAACAACAAGACTGATAGTTCCGAGGGATTGGTGCAGACGGCGCATGCCGCCGAACTGGATGACGATACGCTTCCCGCCAAAAACGGATCCAATGGCGACAAGGAGAAAAAAGAGATCAAGGGAATCTTTGTCATCCGGGATGACCAGGCGGTATTTGTTCCGGTCGAAACCGGTATCGCGGACCAGAAGAACATTGAGGTTGTTTCGGGTATTACCGGAGATGACATTGTCGTGACCGGACCGTTTCGAATGCTTCGGACTCTGAAAAGCGGCACCTCGGTCAGTTTCGATCTGGATACTGAACAGGAGAGTGGATTTTAATGGTACTTATTGATACAAAAGAGCTATGGAAGACCTTCGAGATGGGGACAGTGCAAGTCCATGCTCTTCAGGGTATTACCTTGGGCATCGAGAAGGGTGAGTATGTGGCTATCATGGGTCCGTCGGGTTCGGGGAAATCCACGCTGATGAACCTGATCGGTTGTCTGGACACTCCGACCAGCGGTCAGTATTATCTTAATGACAAACAGGTCAGTACCCTGACTGATGATGAATTAGCCTATATTCGCAACAAGGAAATCGGTTTTGTCTTTCAGACCTTCAACCTGTTACCCCGGGCCACCGCCCTGCACAATGTTGAATTGCCACTGGTATACAGCGGTAAGAACAAAGTCCAGCGGGAGCAGATGGCGAAAAAGGCACTTGACCAGGTTGATCTTGCCGATCGCATGACGCATCGTCCCAACGAACTGTCGGGAGGTCAACGACAACGCGTGGCAATCGCTCGTGCCCTGGTCAATGAGCCTTCGCTGATTCTTGCGGATGAGCCGACGGGTAATCTTGATTCCAAAACCAGCCTGGAAATCATGGACCTGCTTGATCGTTTGCACCAGACCGGCAACACGATAATCGTGGTAACTCATGATCACGAGGTGGCTCAGTTTGCCGACCGGGTGTATCACATTCGTGACGGCATGATCGAGCGTGAGGAAATTATCGATAAAACCGGCACCACCACGAGTGAGACCAGACAATGATATTCTGGGAAGTTTTCAAAATGTCGGCGATGGCGCTCAACGCCAACCGTCTGCGTGGTTTCCTGACTCTGCTGGGAGTTATTATCGGGGTTACCAGTGTGATCACGATCATCTCGGCGCTGGAGGGATTGTCGCAGTCGATCCGGTCCGAACTTGAGGCGCTCGGACCATCCACCTTCATTGTGACCAAATTCGGAATCATCCGCAGTGAAGAGGAATTTCTGAAGGCGATCAAGCGACGTCCGCTGAAATACGAGCACATGGAAGCCATTGAGGAGGGGTGTGATCTCTGCCAGAAGGTTGCGGTTGCCTCTCACTACCGGGTGGAGACCAAGCATGGCACTGAGAAATTGCGGCGAGTGTTGGTCGAGGGGGCATCGGCAGGAATCATCGACATTGTCGATACCGAGGTCGACCAGGGACGGTATTTTGCGGCAGAGGAGGAGCATTCGCGCAGTCGGGTTGCTTTTATCGGATACAACATTCGCGAGGAGTTATATCCCGGCGTTGATCCGATCGGCAAGTGGATTAAGCTGAACAATATCAAGTATCGCATTATCGGCGTGGCCAAGGAGAAGGGGTCGACGTTCGATGACAATTCCGATCGTTTTGTCTCGATTCCGTACACAACTTTCGTCAAGGATTTTGCCTATCGTAACATGGGGCTGTCGATTTATGTCAAGGCCGCATCGGTGGAAGTGCTTCCAGAGGCAATGGATCAGGCGCGCGCGATTTTGCGGGCTTATCGCCATGTCCCATATGATAAAGACGATGATTTCGGTATTGTGACGGCTGATGCGATCATGGCGGTAATCAACGATATCACGAAGGTCATCCGCTTCGGCCTGATCGGGATTTCCTCCATCGCATTGGTGGTGGGAGGGATTATTATCATGAATATTATGATGGTCTCGGTAACCGAACGGACCCGTGAAATCGGGATTCGCAAGTCGGTGGGGGCCAGGCAACGGGATATATTGCTTCAGTTTCTCTATGAATCGCTGATGCTGTCGCTCGGGGGTGGAATTATCGGCATCGCCATCGGCGTATTTCTGGGGGATATCTTAATCGGCCTGATTGAAATGGATATGTCACCATCGGCGTTTGCCATTACGATCGGCCTGATCATCTCGACCGGAACGGGTTTGTTTTTCGGTATTTATCCGGCCATGAAGGCGGCGCGCCTGCAACCGGTAAAGGCGCTGGGTTATGAATAACGAGGGGGATTGCCACTCATGACGTTAATGGAAGTCAAAGAAGGTATGTTTCTGGCGATCGGTTCGCTGTCGGCCAATAAATTCCGTTCCGGCCTGACTATCCTGGGAGTGTTGATCGGGGTCTGGTCGGTGATCGCGATGTCTTCGCTGATCAAGGGGCTGGATGACGCGGTTCAGGAATCCATCAGTGAACTGGGCAGTAATATTCTTTTTGTGGATCGGTTCGCACCGGGGACCGATTATGAAGACCTCACGGAAGAACAACGCAATTACAAACACATGTCAATGATCGAAGCCCAGGCCATCAAGGATAATTGCCCGGCGGTGCTGGCGGTTTCGCCGGAGAATCATTATTGGGCACGCGGCGGGAATATTATCAAATATCGGGACCGCAAGGCCAATCGTCCGGCGATTTGCGGCGTTCTGCCGGATTATCAAAAAGTGCGTGACGTGTCGGTTTCCGCGGGGCGTTTTATTACCGATGTCGACAATAATGTGCGGGCCAAAGTTTGTGTTATCGGGTCGGATATCAAGGATGCGCTGTTTCCCGAAGAGGACCCGATCAACAAGGAAATTCGCATTAACAACATTCGTTTTACTGTCATCGGTGTTCGCGAGAAGAACGAGACGCTGTTCGGGGGCGATGACGGGATGAACAACAAGGCGCTGATTCCGCTTGAGACGTTCATGAAACTTCATCCATGGGACAAATATCTGACCCTGACCGTCAGTGTCGCTTCGGCGGAACAGATGGACGCGGCCCGGGAGCAGATGATCACGGTATTGCGGCGGGTTCGCAATGTTTCGTACAACAAGGAAAATGACTTTGCCGTTTTCGGGCAGGAGAATATCCGGGAAATGGTGGGGGATATCACCAAGTACATATACATTGCCATGGTGGTCATCTCCTCGGTTGGTCTGATGGTTGGCGGAGTCGGGGTGATGAATATCATGCTGGTATCGGTAACCGAACGAACCCGCGAGATCGGAGTGCGCAAGGCAATCGGGGCGCGGCGCAACAATATTCTCTGGCAGTTCTTGGTTGAAGCCATGACTCTTTCCGGGGCGGGCGGGCTGATCGGCATTGCGAGCGGAATCGCGACGGCATTGTTGATCGGGATGCTTACACCGGTACCATTTGGTGTTTCACCGCTTTTTTTAACGCTGGGCTTTGTGGTTGCGATCTCGGTCGGTCTGGTAGCGGGGATGTATCCGGCGTATCGCGCATCCAGTGTCGATCCGATTGAATCCCTGCGATACGAATAATCATCACAGAAACTTGTGTCTTCGGTTGCCGTATTGATTAGTATGTTTAGGTACGTACGGGTCATACGATGACAACGGTCGAATTAAAAGACGGAATATTGCTGGCACTGGGATCGCTGGCAGGCAATAAATTTCGTTCCGGTTTGACTATTCTGGGTGTCCTTATCGGGGTCTGGTCGGTGATCGCGATGACGTCGCTGATCAAGGGTCTGGACAACTCGGTTCAGGAATCAATCAGCGATCTGGGCAGTAATATTCTTTTTGTCAGCAAGTATCGCCCCGATACGAACTTCGACGATTTGCCAGAAGATCAACGTCACCGCAAATCGATCACGCAGATGGAGGCGGAGGCGATTCGGACGGCCTGTCCGGCGGTGGTGGCGGTGTCTCCAGAGGATTACTATTTCGCTGCCGGGGGCAACTCGGTCAAGTACAAGAACCGCCGGGCCAATCGCCCGCTGGTTGTGGGAGTGACGCCTGATTTTATCAGGGTGCGTAAAAGAGCGCTGTCCACGGGGCGGTTTTTCACGGTTGCCGACAATCAAATTCGGTCCCGGGTGTGTGTGGTCGGCGATGACATCGTGCAATCACTGTTTCCTGATGATGATCCGCTGGGCAAACAGATTCGGGTCAATAATTATCGTTTTACCATTATCGGCGTTTTTGAAAAAAAGGAATCGATGTTTGACGATAGTGACAATAACAAGCTGGTGTTACCGCTGGCAACGTTTATGAAGATGTATCCCTGGGAGAAGGAGTTGTCGCTGGTGGTCAGCGCTCGCTCGGCGGCGGACATCGATGACGCCAGGGAGCAGATCATCAGCACCCTGCGCCTTTTGCGCAAGGTTCCGTACAACCGCGGAAACGACTTCGAAGTCTTCGGACAGGAAAACATCCGCGAGCAGATCGGTAATATCACGGGTTATATATATATAGCGATGATTGTCATTTCTTCGATCGGTCTCATGGTGGGTGGCGTGGGGGTAATGAATATCATGCTGGTGTCGGTAACGGAACGAACGCGTGAGATCGGCGTGCGCAAGGCCATTGGAGCCAGGCGAACCAATATCATCTGGCAGTTTTTAATTGAAGCGATGACGCTGTCAGGAACGGGGGGCGTGCTCGGCATCGGCTTCGGCATTTTCAGCGCCGTCATTATCGATCTGGTGACCCCACTGCCGTTCGGCATCTCGACGTTCTATGTGTCGCTTGGTTTTATCGTGGCGGTATCGGTTGGTTTGATCGCCGGCATTTACCCGGCCTATCGGGCGGCGGCAGTTGACCCGATCGAATCGTTGCGCTATGAATGATCCCTGCCGGCGGAACTCAATCATTACTGCCCGGTTTCATATTGATAGAGGGAGCTGGCTCGTATGGCGCCAAATCATCATCTTTTTTGGTGGTCAATTTGATGTTGCTTAAAGAAAATCGTCTCTATAGATTAGAGGAGGTTAATTATACGGTATGAGGATTAGTATTATCATTCGTTTCGTTTGTTTTATTGCGGTTATGTGCCTGATGGTGACAACCGGTACGAGCGCCCAGCAGTTATACCCGATGGGTGGCCCCGGACAGAAAATCGGTTTTCATGTTGACTACTCCTGGTTCGATTCCAACCAGGAAGGAAAGGTCTTGCTGGAAGTTTATTATAAAGTTTTCAACAAGTATCTTACCTTTGTGCGTGAATCGGGTGATTACCAGGCGACCTATGAGGTTACGATTGCGCTGTATTCCGGCCGTGATGAACAGATTGACGGGCATGTCAAGCAACGGTCATTCACCGTTCCGTCATACAGCAAGACGCTTTCAGATGTTGATTTTCGAGTCAGCCAGGTGAATTTTCTTGTCCCGCCCGGCAAGTATAAGATAAAGAGCACCTTGACCGACAAAAATGCGGGCACGTCCGTGGAGCGGGAAATGAAGGTTGAACTGGATGATTTTGACAGTCGCCATGCGGAGTTATCTGGAGTCGAATTCGTATACGTGGTCGATTCGGCTCGCGACAATTCACCGTTCAACAAGGACAAGTGGTCGATCATCCCGTCAGTGATTCGTTCCTACGGTGGCGACTCGGTGGTTCCGTTATTGTATTACCACGAAATTTACCAGGGGCAGGACGGCCGTGAAGAGGTCTTTATCGATACGCGGGTTCTTAATCACAAGTATGATGCGGTTTATTATGACACATTGACATCGATTTTCTACGACAATATCATTCGCCAGATTCGTCATGTTACACTCAGCGGAATTCCGTCCGGAGATTACTATCTTGATATCACGCTCCGGGGGAGACGCAACAAGAGCCTCGATAATATCAGGACTCCATTTCGCATCAGCTGGTCGCCGGAGGCACTTTTTCGCAATGATTTCAAGACCGCTCTGAAACAGATTGAGTATATTGGCAAGTCGGATGAAATAAAAGAATTAAAAGAGGCCACCACCTCCGAGGCGCGGATGAGTGCCTGGAACAATTTCTGGTTTAGGCGCGATCCGACACCGAATACGGTGCGCAACGAGGCCAAGGAGGATTATTATCGCCGTATCGAATACACCAATCGATATTTCAGCCTGCTGGGCAAGGAAGGCTGGCGAACCGATCGCGGGCGCATCTATATTCAGTATGGAGAGCCGGATCAGATTGAGGATTTCCCATTTGAGGCCATCAACGAGTTTGCGTACCAGGTCTGGTATTATTACCAGATCGGTATCCGAAGAAAATTTACATTTGAGGACCGCTGGGGCGATGGTGATTATCGACTTCGGTACCCGTATGATGGTATAATACGCTAGAAGATTGGCCCTGACAAGGAGAGTTGAAAATTGCGTCATATGTTACAAGCAATGATTATCGTTGTGGTGGTTGTGTTTGGAATGGGGCTGACCGCCTTTTCGGAGTCCCGCCTGACCATTCAAGCCGGGATATCGGTTTATAACAATCCGGAAATCGGTCCGGAGACTTATGTGGAATTTCCCTTTGTTATTGACCGGAGCCAGTTGACCTTTCTCCCCGCCGACAGCACCGGAGATATGGTGCGCGCTTCAGTTTATGCTCAAATCGTTTTGTCCGATTCGACCGGAACCTCGCTTGATTCGGCCGACACTTATTTTTACACCCGAGCAGGTTCGGTTATACAGGCTCAAGAGGCTCATGTAAAGGTCTTCAACAAACTGGCGCTGATGGTTTCTCCGGGCACGTACCAGGCAGTTCTGACCGTTATTGACGTGGTCAGCAAACGGGAAGGGTCGTTTTTGTACAATCAGCTTGAGATCGATGCTCCGGCGGATAACCGACTGACTCTGAGCACGATTGAAACGGCCTATGACATCAGGATTGTCAGTGATTCATTTCCTGCCCGGATGCCGCATCTGGTCAAGAACAGCCGGGAAATCCTTCCCAATCCAATGGCGATTTATGCGCATGACGACACCGCGGTATTCGTTTACGCGGAGTTGTACAATCTCTCTTATGACGACGGAAGTGATGATGAGCGGTTCGCGGTGTCATATTCGGCCCGCAGGGCCGATGGCAGTATGAAGTATGACTTTGACGAGAGTGTCAATATTATGCCCGGTTCTTCGGCCGTTCTCTGTCGGAAACTACCGATTAACGGGTGGCAACCGGGACGCTATGATTTGATGGTAACGGCGACTGATTTGGTCACCAACCAGGCCGATACCAGTATCAAGCGATTCATTATCTTTCCTCGCACCGGGGACATGCCGGAGGTGGTTTCTTACAGCATGAGGACCCCGCTGGACTCGGCGAGTACCAAAACCAAAAGTCAGATTATCAGGTACCTGGTGGAGGCGGATGATTGGGTGATTTATTCCGCGCTGACCGATTCGGGCAAGACCCGGTTTGTCGAGCAGTTCTTTGCCGATCGGGATCCTTCGCCGGGAACGGTCGAAAACGAATATCTCAATGATGTGCTGACTCGTTATGCCTATGCCAATGATAAATTCTCGACCCTGCCGGGAGTAAATGACGGCTGGAAAACCGACCGCGGGCGGGTGATTCAGCAATACGGACAATGGGATAAACGGGAAGAGAATATCGCTCCCAACTATGGGCGGCGCTATGAAATCTGGCGTTATGATCGACTTCCGGGTCAGGTCGAAGGCGGGATTGTGTTTGTCTTTGTCGACATCGGCGGGTACGGTGAATTCAAGCTGGCCCATTCCACCGCCAAGGGGGAATTGTATGATGTCGAGTGGGATTACAAGCTGTCGGAGCAGGATCCGGACATAATTCAACCGGATGATCCCTTTATTAAATAGGCGCTATCATAAAAATCAGGCCCGGCGAATTCGCCGGGCTTTTTTTAATTTCAAGATTGTTACCGTGGACGGAGCAAATTCAGCGGCCCGGTGATATCCGTGCGGCCGATGCGCAAACAAAAAGGCCCGACAAGAATTATCGGGCCTTAAATCAAAATGCTTTTATGCGCTTAGTGTGAACCGGCTTTTCCTCGACCTTTGGTTGAGGCCGTTTGTCCGGGAACGCGTATGGTTCGTTTGACCGGAACGGTAAAGCGAGTATTTTTGGCATCAGTCAATTCAATGGTAAGAGATTTTTCGAATTGCTTATCCATCCATTCATCCAGAACTATAATTTTGCCGGATTTGGATTTGCCGGCCTTGATTTTTGTCGGCAATTCCAGTTTGAACATACCGTAGGGCATGTCAACCAGCTTGATCTCCAAGTCCTGGTCGGAGACATTCTCGATAACAAACTTGCGTTCTTTGACCTTTTTGTCACCGAATTGCGAGACGTCGAATTTATACGGCGAAATGCGAATCGGATAGGTCGAGTCAGGATTGGTTACGACATTTGATTTAATCTGCACATACTTGGCCAGTTCACCTTCGTTTGTTTCAATACGGGGGCGCTTGGATTGATTACCGCGCCGGCGTCCCGACGAAAAAATAATTTCCAAATCAGTGCTGTCACCGACAGCAAGCTCCTGGACTTTGAGCGGAGCTTTTGTGCATCCTCAGCCAGGCTTCACTTTAATGATTTTCAGCATACTCGTGCCGGTAGAATGCAACCAGAAGGAATGGCTGATTTTGGAATTTTGCGGAACATAGCCAAAATCAAAAATCGATTCAGGGATCGTCAGTTTCGGTTGCGCAAGGGCTAAACCGGACCATAAGAATATGCCAAGCATCAGAAGAATCATGCCCTTGAGATGTCTCATATATATCCTCCAAACAAACGTGTTGTTTTCTTATTTCATTCGACAAATTATACGCCGTACTGAATACGATTACGGGTATTAAATGCAAAATAACATAATCACGGGTTCTGTCAAGGAAATTGTCTTCAGACAATGAGTTAGTTCATTTTTCGCGGGGGATGACGGCTTCATATGTCATTTTGCCTTTAATTCTCTGATAAACCTTATCGCCTCCCTTCCGGGGATATATTCAGTTTGATTTAGTCATTATACGCATAACCGTTGCCATCGGTTCATGACTGTTTCGGGTCTATCGGGGTCCGTGGCGTCATCAGGGTGATGCCGGTTCAGTTTGAATCCGGCCGGGGACGGTAGATTTTGCGTTTAACCGGTATGGAATAATACTGTTGTTCCTCGTTGTCATTGATATACCAAAACGTTATCGAGTTTTCAAAGCTGGTGTTCAGGCCCAGGTCATTCAGGGTGATGCTGATCCGGGCGGAATCATGCGGCGCAACATATGTCGGAAATTCCAGATGATAATAGGTGGTATCAGCCTGTGCCAGGGTCAGGGGGATATGTTTATCGTAGCTATTGACAATAGTGACCTCATAAGATCGTTTGCCGGTATCACCATATTGAGACGCAACCAGATAGTGGGGGGTAACATGGATGGGGGTAAGTTTTTCCATGTTTTCAATCACCCGGGCCTTGGTATGAATGCGAAGCATCCTGATTCCGGTGTTGACGGCATTGGTATGCACCTTGGGGTGGCGATCACGATGGCCGACATAACTCTGGCTATCGAACACCACGTGAATGAAGGTACTATCGCCGGGAGGAATGACTTTTTTCCCGAGGGTCACGATCAGACAATCGGAAAAGGTTTCGATTTCTCTTATCACCAATGGTTCATCGCCGATGGAGCGAACCTTGAAAGTGTGCACAAAATGTGCGCGTTGCGGTACCAGACCAAATTCGACGATGTTGTTCTCGATTTCGATTTCGGGGCCCGCCATAACGGAACATGCGGCCACAACAATTGCGGCAATGGCAAATACAATGGTTTTATTCACGACTCTTTCCTTTTGGCATGATCTTCTAATTCTTGTAAACTCTTAATAATACACGGTTCCCGGCAAATCGCAATATTTTTTACATCATCTTCCGACCCCGAGTTGATTTTTTATCCGGTTATGAGTATTTTAGCGGTTCGGCGACATGGTTTGTGTTGCAAGATAACGATATGGGCCGCAGGGTGGTAGTTATCGCTTTGGCCCGCAGTGGAAACAAGTGTTTTTTTAATAGGGAGAAGATATGGATCCGAAAGCGTTTCTTGATGCTCACAAAGACGAACGCATGAAACAGTTATTCGAGTTTCTGCGGTTTCCGTCGGTTTCAGCCAAAAGCGATCACACCAAGGACGTCCTGGCCTGTGCCGACTGGCTGTGCGCTCATTTGAATACCATCGGTATTGAATCAAAGGTGATGCCGACCGGTGGGCATCCGGTTATCTTTGGTAGCAGGATAAGTTCTCCGGACAAGTTGACCGTGTTATATTACGGTCATTATGATGTCCAGCCCCAGGAGCCACTGGAATTATGGACGTCCGGTCCGTTTGAGCCGGTGATTAAGGACGGCTATATCATGGCGCGCGGAGCCACCGACGACAAGGGTCAACTCTGGACACATGTTAAGGCGCTTGAGGCATATCTTTCGTCCGGCAAGGAGTTGCCGGTCAACATTAAAGTAATAATTGAGGGCGAGGAAGAATCCGGGGCGGAGAACCTGGCGAACTTCGTGAAGGAAAACGCGGAAATGCTCAAAGCTGATATCATCGTTATTTCCGATAGCGCTCAATACGGCAGAGGCCTTCCGGCGGTAACCTATGGATTGCGCGGCGTGACCTTTATCGAGGCCAAAGTGACGGGGCCGGACCGTGATCTGCATTCCGGCAGTTTCGGAGGATCGGTGGCAAACCCGATTAATGTTCTGGCCAGGATGATCGGCGCATTGCACGATGAAAACGACCGGGTCACGGTCGATGGCTTTTATGATGATGTTATGGAAATCTCGGATTGGGAACGGGAGCAGTTTGGCAAACTGCCGTTTGATGAAACAGAATATCTGGCCAAGACCGGGGCGAAATCATTGCATGGGGAGAAAGAATACTCGGTCCTGGAGCGGATCTGGTGTCGGCCCACGCTTGATATCAACGGTATCACCGGCGGTTATCAGGGCGAGGGAGGCAAGACCATTATTCCGTCGTGGGCCAGTTGCAAGATCACCTGTCGCCTGGTTCCGCATCAGAAGGAATCTGATGTTGCCGACAAGCTGGAAGCGTATCTGAAAAAGCTGTGTCCCGAGACAGTGCACCTGGAGATCATTAAACACGGTGGTGCGGCGGCGGTAGTTGTTCCGACTGACGGCCCGTGGCTGGAGGCGGCCGGACGCGCGATCAAGACCGGGTTTGGCATTGATCCGGTCTTCACCAAAGAGGGTGGCTCGATCCCGGTAGTGGGGACATTTAAGGAAGTGCTCGGAGTCGACACGCTTCTGTTGGGATGGGGGCAGAGCGATGACAACGCGCATTCGCCCAACGAGCGTTTTGCGGTCGATGATTTTGAGCGTGGCTGTTATACTGCGCTGGCCCTGATAGACGAACTGGCAAAAGTGAAGGCCTGAGCGATGGATCTTGGTTTGCAAGGTAAAACAGCGCTGGTTACCGGCGCCTCGAGCGGACTGGGCTATGCCACGGCCCTGGCACTGGCCCGCGAGGGCGCCACGCTGGCAATCAACTCTCGTTCGCAGGAGAACCTCAGTGCGGCGGCACAAAAAATCGAGGCTGACACCGGACACCGCCCGGTAACGGTGGTTGGTGATCTGGGCGTATGCGGAACGGCGGGGGTGGTTGCAAAGGCTGTCGCCGATCGGTTGGGGAGAGTGGATATCCTGGTATCAAACGCCGGAGGGCCACCAGCGGGGCCGTTTATGCAACATGACCAAGACACCTGGAGACAGGCCGCGGAGCTGACCCTGCATGCCGCGATTGACCTGGCGCGGGCGGTCCTTCCGACGATGCAGGCAAACAAATGGGGGCGGATTGTCTTTATCACCTCGATGGCGGTCAAACAACCGGCGGACAATTTGATCATTTCCAATACACTCCGGGCGGGATTGACCGGCTTTGCCAAAACCATATCCAATGAATTCGCAGGGGATGGCATTACGGTCAATACTGTTTGTCCGGGATACACCAACACCGAGCGATTGGGATATCTGGCGCGCAATCTTTCCGAGCAATCGGGTAGGTCGGTTGATGATATCTTTCAGGGATGGAAGGACAGCATCCCCTGTCGACGACTGGGCGAGCCGGGGGAACTTGGTGACCTGATCTGTTTCCTGGCATCGGAGCGGGCGGCCTATATCACCGGGGCGGCTGTTCCCATCGATGGCGGGCATATTAAAGGATTGCTTTAGCATAACGGGGTAAGCAATAGAAGTAAAGAGATATACGCACCAGGCCGGGCATGCTCTATTGGAGTCAAAAGCGGCGCATCAACCTCCGGACAAACCGGTCTGGCTTCTTTTCGGCATTCTGGTTTTTCATCAAATGGTGTCGGCCTGTGCTTTTCCTTTTGCCAAAATCGGATTGAATCAGCTTGATCCGCTGGTGTTCGCTTTTTTCCGTTTTTTGCTTTCATCAATGGTCTATGTCCCGGTTTTGATCTGGCAGAACCGCAAAAGTAAAATATCGCGACGCGATAACCTGAGAATATTCGGGATCGGTTTACTGCTGATTCCCATTAACCAGGTTATATTCCTGGTTGGTCAGTCGCTGACCAGCGCGGGGCATTCCAGCCTGCTGTTCGCCACCACTCCGGTATTTATTTATTTGCTGGCCATATTCTTTCTGAAAGAGAAGGCGACGATTCTTCGTTCGGTTGGAATCGTGATTGCGCTGGGAGGGGTTTATGTTATTTTATCGGGTGGCAAGATTCATTTCGGTCGTGAGCATTTTCTCGGTGATATCCTGGTATTGATTGCGGTGGTGGCCTGGGCGGTGGCGACGGTGCTGGGCAAACCGCTGGCTCGCCGTTACGGGGCATTTCGGGTCACCGGATCGGCGCTGGTATACGGGTCACTGGTATATCTCCCGTTTGGCCTGTTCCAGGCCCTGAAAGGCGATTACAGCGCCGTTGACTGGCGGGGGTGGTTCTCGATAGGTTATATGGCGATTGTCATCTCAGTGGGCGCCTATGTGCTCTGGTACTGGGTTTTGAAGTATCTCGATGCCTCGCGGGCGGCGATTATGCAAAATATCCAGCCCATTATCGCGACCGTGGTGGCGGCCTTTTTGCTCAGCGAGCCGATTACGAGCAACCTGATTCTGGGCGGGGTAATTGTGATCGGGGGAGTAATTTTGACTGAAATTAGGTGACGGGCTCTCAATCGTTATGTATATTATGACGATAAACGAAGGAAAATCGACAACCCCAAGACAGGTATAGACAGAACATGGATGATTTCATTAAAAACGACACCGGCAGTGAAACCTGGTCGGTGTTCCGTATTATGTCGGAGTTTGTGGAGGGTTTTGAAACCCTGCGCTATCTTCACCCGGCCGTGTCCATTTTTGGATCATCGGCGTTGCCTGAAGATTCCAAGTATTTCAAACTGGCGGTTGAAATCGGCCGGATGCTCAGCGATGCCGGTTTTGCGGTCATCACCGGTGGCGGCCCCAGTATTATGGAAGCGGCCAACCAGGGTGCGAAGGCGGGCAAATCCAAGTCGATCGGGCTGAATATTGAAATTCCCACGGAGCAGACGCCGAACCCGCACCAGGATATTTCGCTTCATTTCCGTTACTTTTTTGCGCGCAAGGTGATGTTTGTCAAGTACGCTTCGGCCTTTGTCATCATGCCGGGCGGTTTCGGCACACTTGACGAATTGTTTGAATCACTGACGCTGATGCAGACCAAGAAGATTTTCAACCTACCGGTGGTACTGGTCGGCTCGGAATTCTGGGGTGGCCTGATTGACTGGGTGGTTTCATCGCCGATCAAGGTGGGGACGCTTTCCAAGGAGGACCTCTCGTATTTTTCGCTGACCGATGATCCCAAGGAAGTCGTGCGGATTATCAAGGAAGGGTACGAGGACGTGCGTCTTTCCCGCGCCATTTAGCAAAAATATCATGCATCAAAAAAAGGCCGGGAATGATCACCGGCCTTTTTATAGTTTATATACCGATGTTATGGTTGTTGACCTTCAGGAGGGCAACAGAGAATCGGTTCACCGGCGGGTTCCTGGTAAACATGGTCAATCAACTGTAGCACATCAAGCAGGTTAACGGTGGGCGTTTGCCAGGATGGTCCGTCACCATTGACATCCATGAGGGCATTGCATCCCTGCCACCCCAATGGAGCCCCAATTGGATCCTGATATACGAATTCAATCAGGTGCAATATGTCAAGAAGGTTCACCTGCTGATCGCCATTGGCATCACCCGGAACGCCCCACTCAAGGCAACAGTTGGAGAAAGAGGCATATTGATTCAAGAGAATAGATATGTTGCCCGATCCGGGACTGGCAATGGCCAGATCAGGGTCGGTATCACGGTCAAAATCGATTGAGGTGACAGCATAAGGAAGCATACCAACAGCATAGCTACCCACAACTTCCAGGTTGCCGAGACCATCGTTGCCAAGTATTAAGATGGTATTAGCGTCCCACTGCGTGAAAACCAGGTCATTATCACCATCAAGATCGAAGTCATTCGCATTAACTGAAGTGGGACGGCCCGCGACGGCGATGTTTACGGCCGGATGAAAGGTCATATCACCGTTGTTAAACAGGATCGAGATATCATGCATGTTGGCGCTGACCAGGTCTTTCCAGCTGTCGCCATTAAGATCAATCGCGTGAACCGAAAACGGGTATTCGCCGACATCATAGAAGACTGCCGGCTGAAACTCGCCATTTCCGTCATTGATATTAATGCAGACATTATTGGAGGAGTAATTGGCCACAGCCAGATCAAGGTCGCCATCGCCATCGAGATCGGTTACGTGCACTTCAACCGGGTCGCCCCCCATGGGAATGGAATATGGCGACTCGAAGGTTCCATTGCCCCGGTTGGTAAGAACTAAAAGGGCATCCTGGTGCAATGCGGCCGATATAAGGTCGATGTCACCATCCCCATCAAGATCCCCGCAAGAAATCGATTCCGGTCCGTCACCGGCACTGTAAACGCCGGCCGGCTGGAATGCGCCATGGCCGGTATTCGATAGGATAACCACCTCATCGGTATACCATAGCGTGACGGCCAGATCAATATCAAGATCGCCATCAAAGTCACCACCACAGATTCCCCGTGGCTGGAGACCAATCTGATATGCCATCCCGGCCTGGAAAGTGCCGTCACCGTTATTCAAATAGACAAGGACATTATCAGACCCATAATCTGCGGCGGCCAAGTCCTGATCGTGGTCACCATCGAAATCGGCCGCTACGATATAAAACGGATCATTACCGGCGGAATATTCAACGGCGGTTTCGAACTGGATATCGGCAACGGATATTACCGTTAATACCAGATACAATAGAACCATGTGTGCTATGATTTTTAGCGCTCTGGCCATTACAACCTCCCAGGTTATTATTGCCGAAAGTCAATAACTAGCTGTTTACCGACTGACACAAGTTGTCAGCTTGGAGACATGGCGAAGATGATCATCTACTTTAAGTTAAAATGCCAGATGTAATTGTCAAGCATAAATATTATAATGTAGACAGAGAAGGGTGTGTTTTTGGGTCGTATACTTGACCGGTATACCACATTAAAAAAGGCCGGGAATGATCACCGGCCTTTTGTATATTCAGGCTGATTTTCAGCCGGCCAGGTTTTCCTCGGAGAAGGCTTTCTCCAGTTCCGGGTCGGTGAAGAGGCCGTCCTTGCGAATCAGCTTGTCATCGAAATAAATCTCACCGCCGCCATATTCCGGGCGTTGAATCAGCACCAGGTCCCAGTGGATGGCGGAGACATTGCCATTGGGCGCCTCGTCGTAGGAACATCCCGGGGTAAAGTGGAATGAGCCTCGGATTTTCTCGTCGAACAGCGTGTCTTTCATGGGATCCATGACAAACGGATTGACGCCAATCGCAAACTCGCCAACATAGCGGGAGCTGTCATCGGTGTCCAGAACCTTGTTCAGTTTCTCAGTGTCATTGGCGCAGGTGGCCTTGACGATTTTCCCGTTTTCGAAGGTGAAACTGATGTCGGTGTAAACTGTTCCTTCGTAGAGCGACGGGGTGTTATAGGTGATCGTGCCGTTAACCGAATCGCGCACCGGGGCGGTGTAGACTTCGCCGTCGGGGATGTTGCGCGTGCCATCACACTTGACAACGTTAATCCCCTTGATGGAGAAGGTCAGGTCGGTGCCGGGGCTGACGATGTGGACTTTGTCGGTTTTTTCCATCAGGTCGACCAGCGGGTCCATCGCCTTGGACATTTTGGCGTAATTGAGATTGCAGACATCGTAATAGAAGTCCTCGAATTTCTCCTGCGACGTTTCCGCAAGCTGGGCCATGGCGCTGTTAGGGTAACGCATCACCACCCACTTGGTGCGTTTGACGCGTTCCTCGAGGTGGACCGGTTTGTAAAATATTTTCTGGAAGGCTTCACGTCGTTCGTGGGGAATATCGGCGAGGTCGAAGGAGTTCTCCGAGCCGCGAATCCCAATATAGGCGGAAGCCTTTTTCATCATGTCGAGATGAAAATCGGCGAGTTTTTTGAACTGGTCATCGGTGGCAGTTCGCAGGTACTGCCGCATCAATGATTCATCATTGTAATACCAGAACGGGACGCCGCCCTTTTCGGTGGCATAGCGAATCAATTCCTTGCCCAGTTCCATTGAAGCCAATCCCTTAACTTCGATATACACGATCTCTCCGGGTTGGAGGTCGACCGAATAATCAATCAGGTTTTTTGCGAGTAGCGTATTTCGTGGATCTTTCATAAAACAATTCCTTTCCTGTTTGACTGGAAAATAAGGTAAAATTGGCGGTTTGGCAAGCGGTCCGGGCTGATTTCTGTGGGCATGTTTCGGTGAACATTCTGCGGTTGCCGGTGTTCTCGAAATAATGGAAAACAATCGCATTCATACGATACGCGTTGGGACATCGGGTTTCAGCTACAATGACTGGCTGGGGAATTTTTATCCGCAGTTTTGTTCGTCCAAGGATTTTTTGCGTTTTTATTCCTGTGTTTTCAAGACGGTGGAGATCGATGCGACTTTTTACCGGATTCCGTCGGAGAAGATGGTCCTCGGCTGGAAAAAGACCACCCCGGACCATTTCGTTTTTACGGCCAAGTTTCCACGCACGGTTACCCATGAGGGCTCATTGAAATCGCGGCTGGCCGACGCCGAGCGTTTTGTGACCGCCATGAAGCCGCTTGAGGAGAAGCTCGGGCCGTTGCTGTTGCAATTTCCCTACAGTTTCAAACCCGACGAGCATGGCGATTTGCTCAAGGGATTGATTGCCGGTCTGCCGGACGGGGTTCGGCTGGCGCTGGAAATGCGCAATCGCAAGTGGCTGACCGAAGAATTCTACGCTTTGCTGAAATCGCGCAACATCGCCATTTGCCTGGTGGATCATCCCTGGATGCCCAGGGAAAGTGCGTTTACATCCGATTTCCTGTATGTGCGTTGCCTGGGCGACCGCAAGAAAATCGAAAATGATTTCAGTTATATTCGAAACGAACGCAAGGACGATCTGCAGTGGTGGGCGAAGCTGATCGAAGAGTTCTCGCGCGAGCGGGGAGAGGTTTATGCCTATATCAACAATCATTATAGCGGTCACTCCCCGACTACCGCTCGTGAACTGATTGAAATACTACAAGTCTAAAAGCACGCTCTACGTCATCCCGAACATTAATGTCAGCGTAAATTAACTTGTTTTCCGGGCGGTTCTTTTGCTAATTGGTAATAAAGGATATGCCGGAAAAGAAAGGATACGTCATGTCTGGCGAAAATGCTGTCGATCAGTATCTGCAGGTGATTGTCGGGGAGCGGGGTTGGTGTATTGCGGTATCCAACGTTCGCGAAATCATCAATCCGGTCAATGACCGCAGGCTTGTCGATCAAATTATCGGCGGCCAGAGCCGCTACACGATTGACGACCGGGATGTGCCGGCGGTCGATTTGCGGCGGTTGTTTGACGAAACGGTCGTTCTGTCGAATGATGCCGGTCGTGTCCTGCTGGCTTATGTGGATGAGTTTGAACTGGCGCTGGTGGTGGATTCGGTGGAACGTATTCTGCGCCCCGCAAAAGATCAGGTTGAACCGGGGACGCCGGCGGCCGACGAGTACAACCGCGATTTGATTTCATCGACAATTACCTGGGAAAACCACCGCTATCCGGTTCTTTCTGTCGCCGATGTCTATAAACTGGTTCGGGAAATACGGTGACATTCAGATTTCATATGTTATGCGGATCTTTTGACCCTTTTCGTTAACAATGTAAACGACTCGAGATAATGCATCCACCAACGCTACATGTGCTCTATACCGCAATCGGTCGAGGGCATCCGTATTATCTCGATGGCGTTGTCGAAACGCTCGCGCGTGATTATTCCAATGTAATCCAATTAAATGTCACGAATGTATTTTCTCTGTCGCATGGTTTGTCGCTGAAGCTCTGGCAGACGGTGCGGGCGATGTACCGCCAGGGCGGTAAAAAAGGAATCAGGCAGGCGCTGTACGGAATTATGCGCAACGATTCCAGCCCGTTTCGGTACAGCCTCGGTGCCCGCCTGCTGGCACCGGGTCTCAGGAAATTCCTCGCCGGGCATCCGGGACCGACGCTGGTGGGACATCCACTGCTGGTCCCCATGATACGTGATCTGGTACCGGTATATTATCAGCACGGGGAAGTCACCGCGCCATTGCAGTCGGCGGTGTCCGGTTCGCGGAAAATATTCGTTCCCATCGATGCCTGCCGCACACGGTTTGTACAACATGGGATACCGGCGAGCAGTTTGGAGACAACCGGATTGTGTATCGAAAGAGAGCTGGCATTATCGGGGCGAGATTACTATGAGAATCGGATTTACCGACTCGAGCATGGACCGCAATTGACGGGTGCGTTTTATAGTTCCGGAGCTGAGCCGGACAGGCATGTGCGGGATATCTGTGCGGGGGCACGATCGCTCCTGCAGGCCGGACATCAGCCGCTGGTCTACTGCGCCGCGGGGGGGAAACTGGAGGGCTTACTGAGTAATATGCCCGAAGCTTTCAGAATTCTTCCGGATCAGGACGGCTTTTCATATGAGAAGGTGCTCAAGGAACAGAAAATTCTGGTTATCATATACAGCGGGCGCGAGAATCTGGATCGCCTGACGCTGGCCCTGTTCAAATGTTTTGATTTTATCGTGGCTCCGTCTCATGAGCGCACCAACTGGGCCATCGGGCTTGGTCTCCCGCTTTTTATTCTGCACCCGGTGATCGGTCCCTTCGCACCGCTGAACCGCCAGGTAATGCTTGATCAGGACGTGGCATGTGACTTACTTGCGCCCGACACACTCGGCGAGACCGTGGCGGCAATGCATGCCGAACAACGTCTTCTCACAATGGCCCGCAATGGTTGGGGAAAATACAATATTAACGGATTCGCATCAGTGGCGAGGTTCATCACGACCGAACTGGGACAGGCGTGAGAATGTTTTCCTACTTCAGAAAATTCGACCACCGTCTCTGGGTTCTGTGCCTGGGGTGGTTTTCATCGGCGGTCGGATTCTCGATATCGCTTCCGTTTATCTCGATTTATTTTCATTCCGAACTGGGGGTTTCGCTGACCGGAATCGGGCTGTTTTTCGGTATTTCGGCGGTAGTGCGAACGTTCTTTCAGACCATGGGGGGAGAGTTATCAGATCGACTGGGGCGGTATTATATCATGGTAATCGCGCAGTCGGTTCGGGCGGTACTGTTTTTAGTTATTGCTTATGTAATGGCGACCGGTGCGGGATTTTTTCCTATTGCGGTGCTACTGATAATCAACTCGATTTTCGGGGCCTCGTTTCAACCGGCCGCGAATGCCACGGTTGCCGACGTGGTCGACAGCAAGCGGCGCACCGAGGGTTATGCCATTGTTCGAGCGGTGGCAAACCTGGGATGGGCTGTCGGGCCGGCCCTGGGCGGGTATATGGCGAGCATGTCTTATTCGGCGCTCTTTGTGGTGTCAGGGCTGATGGCCCTGGTTTCGAGTTCTATTATCGCGGTGTTTTTGCGAGATATCAGGAACAAGCAAACGCGGCGTGATTCGTTTCGCATCAAGGACGTTTTTGCCATTCGCAAGGACCGAAATATGCTCCGTCATGTCCTTCTGGTTTTCATGATGTACCTGGTGGTTTCCCAGTTAATTGCGCCGTTGTCGCTATATGCGGTCGAACTTCGGGGTCTGACCGAAGGACAACTGGGCTTTTTGTACACGGTTAACGGACTGATGGTGGCTTTCCTGCAAATCCCGGCAACACGGCTTTTGCGGCCCCTGCGCTATTCCAGTCAATTGGCGCTTGGTGCGGCCATTTACGGGGTGGGATATTTCTGTGTAGGGTTGTCGTCATCGCTACCGTTTTTCCTCCTGGCCATTATCATTATCACCACCGGCGAGAATTGCATCTCACCGCCGGCGCTTTCAATTACCGCGAATCTGGCGCCGAGCGGATACATTGGCAGATATATGGGGATATACGGGTTTGCGGTCTCCGGGGGATGGTCGTTGGGCCCTCTTCTGGGCGGTACCCTGCTTGATTGGGCCAAGCCAGACTACATGTACGCCTGGGGGATTATCGTCGGGGTGGCCCTGCTGGCATCGGTCGGATTCCTGCGTCAGACCAGGCGCATGCCGCAGGAATATAACCTGTACCGCAAGTAAGCTATTTGATTATAACCAGTTTTCCGATCTGGCGTCCCAAATCGGAATCAACCACATAGTAATATATTCCGGACATAACGGTCATCGTATTGCGAGAAATCATATCCCACTGGTCATGAGAACTTCCCGGAGCACCCTCGGGATAGTCATGAAACAGCTCACGAACCAGATCGCCATCGATGGTGAAGATTCGGATAGAGCACTTGTGGGGGAGGTTGGCAAAGTGAATGGCGCGGGTTCGTTCCGCGGGCAAATCGGGATTTTCCCACCCCTCGAAATGTTCCCGGTAGCCACCGTCGATGCGATAGGGATTGGGATAGACCACGACGTTCAGTCCCTCCGCCTCGACCTTGGATGCGGAATTCTGGGCGAATTCGCGTTGGGCGTTGGAGTAGGGAGCAGTTTCGCGCGCGCTGAGATTCTTGGCGGGATCGCCGTGATCAAAAGCCGTTACGGAGATATAGTATGGTTGTGAGGGCAGTAACCGCCTGAGTCGAAAATGATACTGATAGTATTTGAACTTTCCGTCCGGGGTTAGCACGTCGGGATAGTACAATTGCGCGCTGTCGAGATCAAGCGTGGGTGGGGGCGGCTCCAGAGGGTAGAGTTTATGAATGAGCATGGTATCAGTCAGGGATGATTGATTCCAGTCGTGCCTCGTAAAATAGAAGAATTCGTCCTCTCCAATGCGCCAATTGTAGTAAGGAAAAAGATTGTCGATTGTGGAGAATTTGTCGGGGTCGAAATTCTCGCCGTACCAACCCTTTAACTGGCTCAGGGTAAATGGTGCATAGACGATTTCCCATTGTTCGTCGGGGTCATTGTATTCCCAGCGATCATAATTATCCATGTCATATGATGATACCAGGTCGAAGTCGCCGGGCAGACCGGTGATGGATAAATAGACGCGGTACCCTTCGAAATCAATCATCTGATTGAATTGATCGCGGGCGTTTTCGGTTTCCTTTCCATCCCAATAAATATCGATGATTCCCTGATTCAAACCGTTGACCCAGGAATCAAGCCTGAATTCCGGGGCCGGTGGTGGAGCCGCTCCGACAAAATCTGGCACGCCGTCCCCTCGATACCAGAGGGTATCGACGTAATCGTACTCAGACAGCGGTTCCGAGGCCGTGTCGGGGTCGTATGGCACGGGTTTTCCCGCAGAGCCGCCACCGATGGCATAGATATGGTATTCGCCGCGATAACCATCGCCATCCGTATCGACGCCGGGATTGTCAAAGACCCAGGAGGCCCAGAGGGCGTTAATTTCCAGGTCGCTGAAATTACGGGTTGGGTAGGGTGCAATGACACCGTCACGATGAAAGTTCTGTCCCATAACCACGCCAAAAGTCAAGGGGAGGGACTGCCCCGGTGGAATGCGATATGGTCCACAGGCAATGACATAATGAACATCGGCACCATAGTAGATGCCCCAGTCGTTATCCGGTGGGGGGAGCCAGCCTTCACTGGTGAAATCGCGCCAGCTGTCCCAGGAGTCATAATCAAATTCATCGCTGGCCATCATGTAATACTTGTCGCCGTCGGAGTGTGGCGAGCCCAGGTCCCCGAAAAAGGTATGTACCGGCAAACCGTCATAGCGTGCCCGCCGTGGTCCCCAGTTATACCCGGAGTACCAACTGGCCGCCCACCAGTTAAAATTGAAATCGTTGTTTCCGCCGGGGGTGCGTAAAATACTGATGGCGGCCACTGAAGTCGGTGAATTCAATCCCTGGAACTGCCCGGAGACGGGATCCGGCTCACCGTCATTGTCCGCCGTCCAGGCGCAGTTGATGGTGTCGACCAATCCTGCGATATATTTGGACGGCGTCGTTTTCTTGAACCCGACCCAGTCATCACCACCATACCCACCATGGGTCGTTTTGCCGACGTCGCTGTCGACATACAGTCCGATATATACGTCGTTTATATCTCGAAAGGTGATATTGGCGATATCCAGATCGACCAGAATGAAATCTTCAGCATAATCATATCCCCAGGCGTATGAACGCTGGGTAACTTTCAGGCCAATCGACTGGTGATAGCGATTGGTGTAATGATCATGATGGGTGATATCGGGATCAATAATAGTATCCATGTAATAGGCAATGAAGTCCTGCTGAGATATGGCACTGTCAAACTCCGGGGCGTTGCGATCGTTGATGGAACGATAGACAATATCTCCGGAAGGGAAAGAATCCGGCCAGAACTCGCGTGGGGTATAGTACCGTTCGCCGCCCGCGGTGGAAACCAGGGTGTCTCTTCCAACCAGGGCGCCGACCCATAATTGCATCTGGTACAGATAGTTGACGAATTTATTCTGGGGATATTCGAGGGATGGTGCCTGCTGACCGGTCAGGGGGTCGGTCAAAGGAGTCTCTGACCCGCTTCCGAAGACCCCGTAATTTGATATCGTCGTCGCCAGTTTGCCGATATTATGCACGGCAATAGTCTCATAGGGTTCATAGTTGTTGATATCATTGAGGGTTACGGCCGGGGTTGTTCGTTCACTATCCGGATGCGGATATAGTGGTCGGGTCATGCCGGCGCCGGCCAAGATGACGCCTAATATCGCGAGGAGAAAAATAAGCAATTGTTTCATGGTTTTTCCTGAGATGCGTAGCTACATAATAATTACAATTTTTCCGATTTGGTTTCCGAACTCGGATTCAACGGCATAGTAGTAAATCCCGGAAACGGTAGCCTGGGTATTGCGGGTGATTAGATCCCAGGTGGCATGCATAGCCTGGGGGTCACCCGGGGCCTTGTTGTGTTCGATCTCGCGCACCAGATCGCCATCAATGGTAAAGATGCGAATGGTGCATTTATGGGGCAGGTTGGTAAAATGGATGGCACGAAGTCGTTCCGGATTAATAACACCGGTAAGCGCGTTGCGGCCCTCAAACGAGCCGCCTTCAATGTCCTGATAATTGGCATCGATCCGATATGGGTTGGGATAGACGATAACATCCAATCCCTCTCGCTCGACCAGTTCGGCCGAGTTCTGGGCGTATTCCGTAACCATGTTCAATAGTGGGGATGACTCGAGGGCCAACAGGCCGAATCCCGGTGAGCCATAGTCGAAGGCCGTGACCGTGACGTAATATAACTGAGAAGGCAAAACGTTATTAATGACATATTCATATTCAAAATACTTGAATTCGCCATTTTCGGTCAGTTCATCGGGATACAACAGGGCCGCACGTTCCAAATTCAGGGTTGACGGATACTGCTGATTCGGATAGACCTTGTGAATTAACGTCGTATCGGTAAGATCACCGGTGTTCCAATCCTGGGGGGCAAAATAATACAGGGTGTCATCGGCATCGGGGATGCCGATATACATGGGATTGTCGATATTGTAATACAGCGGATCAAAGTCGTCTCCATATATTTTACGCAATGTGTCCAGGGTGAAGGGGGATTCAAGCAGTTTCCATTGGCTTCGTGGTTGATCATAGATCCATCGGTTGAAGTCGATTTTATCGTAGGATGAAAGCATACTGAAATTGGCGGCCTGCGGAGTAAGCGATGTGTAGATACGGTATCCTTCAAAATCAAGATCACCGCTGAAAGGATCCGGAGTGTTTTCAGTGGTAAGGCCGTTCCAGCGGACAATCAACCGACCGCGGTCAAATTCATCAATCTCGGGGTAGATGCGCAAATCCGGTGGGGGCGGTGGTGAGGCACCGCGGAAGTCCGGAACCCCGTCGCCCTCATAGTAGGTCGTATCGCAGGTGCCATAGACGATGGTGGTTTCGGGCGGATCGACAGTGTTGTCAATGACAAGGCTGGTGTCCAGACAACAAATACGCCATTTCCCGAACAGGCTGTCGCCGTTGGAATCGACGCCGGGATTGTCGTAGATCCATGACGCCCAGATCGAATTCAACGCCAGGTCTGAAAAGTCCAGCCGTTCATAGTAGTCATCCGGGGCGTTATGATTAAAATAATCTTCAAAATCGGTTGCTTTCACATGAAGGTCCTGGGCGCAGACATAGGCGAAACTCACCGGGAGGACTTCACCGGGTGAAATTTCGAAGGGTCCGAACGAGAGCAAATACCGGGCATCGAATCCGTCGGCATAGTCAGCCGCCTGGGCCGGTGGGGGTAGCCAGCCGCTATCGGAATGGTTCTTCCCGGTAAACAACTGATCATAGTCGAACTCGGGGTGCTTCATAACATAGTATTTGTTGCGATCTCCCAGCGGTGTGCCAAGGACGCCATTCATATCGCGAAAGGGATCCGCGGGGGTTTCGGCGCGACGGGGACCGAAGTCTCCCTGAGGGCCGGAATAGTCGGTAATCCACCAGTTAAATGAGTATTCAAGAGAATCTGACGGGGTGCGAACCACGCGAACCCCGGCCACGCTGGTGGCGCTGGTTGAAGTAAATGCGCCCTGATCACTGGGGTCACCGTCGTTGTCGGTGATATAGGCAACGTTGATAGTATCCAAAAAGTCACATCTGGAATTGGCGGGAAAGGTTCGGCGAAAGCCGCAAACGTCGTCGCCCCAGCCAGCATCACCGGAAACGGATTCATGGTGGACGTCACCATCGACATAGATCGCCATATAGACTTGATTAAGTTCCCTGCGGCCGATGTTTTTGATAGCATAATCAAACAACACAAAATCTTGGGCATAGGAATAACTCCAAACATAACTGCGTTGAGTGATTTCAATATTCAAGGGGAGGTGGGGTCGGCCATCATATTGGTCGGATCTGACAAATGAAGAATTGGTTACGGTGTCAGTGTATTTGGCGATGATATCCTGCTCCGATTTAGCCTGGTCGGAATAAAACTGATTGCTGGGCTGAATGGAGCGGTGTTCAATCTGTCCCTGGGGATATGGGTCGGCCCATAGTTCCAGGACGCTGTAATAGTCATCAACTCCGACCGACACCAGGGTATCACGACCGACAATGGCGCCAATCCAGAACCCTCCGACATATAAGTGCTCAACTCCGGAATTGGTGGGGAAGATGCATGAGGGCGCCGGATTACCGGTTATCGGGTCAACCTGTGAACCAAGGGCGCCAAGACCGAATTGACCATTGTTGGTGACGGAGATGGCGACATTACCAATGCTGGACCCATGCACGCCGATATCAAGGTATGGCTCATCAAAGGCGGTGCTCTTTAACAGCGTCTGTCCCGGCCTGCTTTGTGCGGCAATTTTGGGTGATTCAAATGCCAGCGCCTGATTGCTTATAAGTAACACGGTCAACAAACTCAACAGCAATTTCATATTATCAATCCGCCTTTGTCTCAACCGGCTTATCCCTGCCAATTTTGTGCATTTTCCAGTTTCCCCAATGTAAAACATATACGAAAACATCGCAATAGCGTTGCACGACATGTTAGCAGTTTTTTACTCTTGCGGTGAGGGGGGTGAGGCGAAAAGCGGATACAAAAGGGCGGGTTCCGAAATGAAACCCGCCCAATTTAATTTACATAATGATGACCAGCTTGCCGATTTGGCTTCCGAATTCGGATTCAACCGAATAATAGTATATACCGGAAACGGCGGCCTGCGTATTACGCGTGATTAAATCCCAGGAGTCATGCATGCTCTGCGGATCACCTTCGGGATAATCATGTTCAATTTCACGAACCAAATCACCATCGATGGTGAAAATGCGAATTGTGCATTTATGCGGCAGATTGGTGAAATTGACACGTCGAATGCGCTCCGGATTAATGGATTGTCCTGAGGGAACATCTCGTCCCTCAAAACTACCGCCGGCTTCCGAGGCATATCCGGCATCGCTACGATAGGGATTGGGATACACCACCACATTCAAGCCTTCAGCCTCGACCATGGAAGTGATGTTCTGGGCATATTCGGCGATCATATTCTGATTCTTGGCGGTTTCCAGCGATGGCAGACCACTGAGCGGAGAACCATAGTCAAAGGCCGTAACGGAGACATAATACAACTGCGACGGCAGGAGGTTGTCGATGGTATATTCGTACTCATAATACTTGAAGAAGCCGTCGTCGGTCAATTCCTCGGGGTAATACAGTTTTGCGGTATCAAGATTGAGAACAGTCGGGGGCGGTTCATCAGGAAAGATTTTATGAATCAAGTCGAGATTGGTCAAATCCGACTGGTTCCAGTCCTGTTGAGTGAAATAGTAAAGTTCGTCGGCATCGGAATCATAAAACAGATTGTCAACATTATAGACGTTGGGATCGAATTCCACACCGTACATGTCCTGTAATTCCTCAAGAGTGAACGGTGTTTCAACCAACACCCATTCATTACGCGAGTCATCATACTCAAAGCGATTATAATCCTCGCGATCGTATGAAGTTAACAGGACGAAACTGCCGGCCCTGGCGGTCAGCGCCTGATAGATACGATACCCCTCAAAGTCGTAGTCATTACTGAAATCATCCTTGCGTGTTTCCGATTCAAAGCCGTTGAATCGAACGCGCAATTGACCGCGATTGAATTCGTCAATGCTGGGATAAACCCACATTTTGGGAGGATACGGCGGTCGGGCACCCTCAAAGTCCGGAACTCCGTCGCCGGTCATCCAGAAGGTGTCGGCATCGAGGCAGATATCGTTGGTGTCGATGACGAATACACCCGGCTCGACTTCATTGGTGTCAATAACGGTTGCGGTGTCATAGCAACAGATGCTAAATGTCCCGAAGGTGCTGTCGCCGTTGGTATCGCGACCGGGATTGTCATAAATCTGCGCGGCCCATACGGCATTGGTTCCAAACTCATCAAAATTCAATTGATTGTAATAATCTTCGGGGAAGCTGGGATTCCACAGGTTCTCAAATGCTTCGCACTGCTGGTGAAAATTCTCGCCAGCAACATAGGCGAAACTTACCCTCAAGACCTCTCCGGGTGCGATATTAAACGGCCCAAAGGATAACAGGAACCTGGTGTCGTATCCATCAGCGAAATTTCCGGCCGATGAAAGCGGGGGTAACCAGCCGTCTGCGCTGTTATCTCTGGCGGTAAACAACTGGTCGTAATCAAACTCCTCATGGCGCATGATATAATACTTGTTGCGGTCACCCTCGGGTGTTCCCAAAAATCCACCAAAATCGCGGAAGGGATCTTCGGGGGTGCCGGCTTTTCGAGGACCGAAATCCTCGGCGGCATTACCATTCGAGATCCACCAGTTAAATGAATATTGCAGGGAATCAGACGGCGTTCTAACGACGCGGATGCCGGTTACGGAGGTTAGATCGAATCCCGAGGGACACTGGAGGCTCTGGTCGTTTTTGCGACCGTCGTTGTCGGCGATCCAGGCGATCCTGATGGGATCCCAGATATTGCACTCCTCATCCGCAAAGGGATACAGGATACTATCCTTGAATCCGCAGACGTCATCGGTGGCTTCTTCAAAGGCGCCCCCGGTCGGGCCGACGTCGCCATCGACGTAGACACCCATATACACGCCTTCCAGATCCTTGCGGTTGATGCTTTTAATTTCATAATCAAACAGCACAAAATCAGCCGCGTAATCATAACTCCAGGCAAAACTTCGCTGAGTAATTTCAATCTGCAACGGCTGGTGAGGGCGGCCATCGCGGGGATCATTGGCAACCAGACCGGGATCAGTAACGGTGTCGGTATACACCGCAATAAAATCCTGCTCGGATTTGGCACCAATAAGAACATCTTCCTCATTTTGAATAGAAAGCCGTTCGATACCGCCGTTATATGGGGAAGGACACGGTGGCGGCCACATTTCTCTGGTGGTTTGCCAGCCATCGGCACCAACTGATACCAGAGTGTCGCGACCAACCACAGCTCCGATCCAGAACGACCCGGCGAATAGATATTCATTTGCTCCGGGATACGGATAGACCCCTGAAACCGCGGGAATTCCGGTAGTCTGATCAATCAACGCCACCTGACCGTCGGCAAAACCATTGCCGAAATGTCCCATGTTGGTGATTGACAATCCCATCTGGTTGATACTGTGAACGGCAAGCTCCTTGCAGGGGTAGAACTCGACTGTCGGTCGATGTAATGATGAGCCATACTCTCCAATATCCACTCTGGCGCGGCCATAGCCGTTATTCAACCCGAATACAAGCAAAATCAGAGATGAATATACTATGATCGCACCAAGCTTGCGGGAATTCATATTCCGCCCTCCATTATATAAACGTATGTAATTTGCCAATTTCATAACTCCTAATGTTATGATAATTGAGCCAAAAACGCAAGCCTGAAAACGGCAAATTCTCAGTTTTTTACGTGTGAGGGTATGGCTTTTTACTTCATAGAGTTATACGAGTACCCTGACGATTTCGTGTAAAGGTATTCGCATATATATTTGCATCTTCATCATTCTCCCCGGAGCCTCTCCGGGGAGGGGATGAGTGTAAATAATGCGATTTGTCAACGCCTTGCGCGAGGCTTTGATATTACATTATAATCACCAGTTTGCCGATCTGGTTGCCATATTCCGATTCAATGCAGTAGTAATAGATGCCGGATACCGCCGCCTGAGTGTTGCGGGTAATCAGATCCCAGGAGTCGTGCATACTCTGGGGTGAATCGGATGGATAGTCATGGGATATTTCACGCACCAGGTCACCGTCGATTGTAAAAATCCTAATCGTGCACTTATGGGGCAGGTTTGTAAAGTGAACGCGGCGAATCCTTTCCGGGTTGAGTGAAGCACCGGGAGGGATGTCACGTCCCTCGTAGCTACCACCGACGTCCGAGGCATACCCGGCATCATTGCGATAAGGATTGGGATAGACAATGACATTCAAATCCTCGGCCTCAACCATCGAGGCCGTATTCTGAGAGTATTCCGCGATCATGTTTTGATTGCGGGCGGTTTCCAGTGACGGCAGGCCGCTGATCGGGGAACCGTAGTCGAAGGCGGTGACGGAAACATAATATAATTGCGATGGCAAGAGATCATCGATGGTATATTCGTATTCGTAGAACTTGAAATAACCGTCATCGGTTAATTCTTCAGGGTAATACAATTTCGCGGTATCAAGGTTCAACACCGTCGGTGGTGGCTCATCCTGATAGACCTTATGAATCAATGCGGGATTGTTCACATCCGACTGGTTCCAATCCTGGGGGGTGAAGTAGTATAGAGCATCATCCTGCAGATCGAAGTACAAATTATCGACATTGTAGATATTGGGATCGAATTCGGGTCCGTATTTTTCCTGCAGTTCTTCAAGGGTGAATGGCGTTTCGACCAGTTCCCACTCGTTGCGGTTGGCATTAAATTCGTATCGATTATAATCCTCGCGGTCATAGGTGGTAAGCATGACAAAGTCGTTGGGGATGGGGGTGATCCCCAGGTAAATACGATAGCCCTCGAAGTCATAATCACCACTGAAATCATCCTTGCGGGTTTCAGATTCGAAACCGTTGAAGCGGACGCGCAGGCGACCGCGATTAAACTCATCGATACTCGGGTACACCCACATCTTTGGCGGGATCGGTGGGCGGGCGCCCTCGAAGTCGGGAACCCCGTCGCCGGTAAGCCAGAATGTGTCAGCGTCGAGACAGAGCAACAGGGTATCAACGACAATAACGCCCGGTTCGACTTCGGTGGTGTCATAGAGATATGACGAGTCATAACAACATACGGTAAACTCCCCGTAGGTGCTGTCACCGTTGGTATCGCGGCCGGGATTGTCATAGATGCGCGCGGCCCAGGAAGCGTTACGGCCGAATTTATCAAAACTTAACTGGTTATAATACAAATCGGGGTTATTGGGATTCCACAGGTTTTCAAAAGCGGCGCAGTTGGTATGGAAGTCTTCCCCGGCAACGTAAGCGAAGCTGATACGCAGGACTTCTCCGGGCGAGATGTTAAAGGGTCCGAATGAGAGCAGATAACGGGTGTCATACCCATCGGCGAAATCACCGGCCTGTTGTGGCGGCGGCAACCAGCCATCGTCGGTATTATCACAGGCGGAATAGAGCTGGTCGTAATCGAACTCCTCATGTCGCATGATGTAGTACTTGTTACGGTCACCTTCCGGAGTTCCCAGATAACCGCCAAAATCGCGGAAGGGATCCTCGGTCGTGCCAGCCTTGCGGGGTCCAAAATCAGCCGCGGCATTGGTATTTGAAATCCACCAGTTAAATGAATACTGAAGAGAATCGGATGGCGTCCTGACCACTCGAATACCGGAGACACTGGTCAGTTCAAAACCACCGGGACACTGAATTTCATCGGAATTACGTCCATCATTGTCGGCGATCCAGGCGATCCGAATCGGGTCGACAATACCGCATTCCTCCGGCGCAAATGGATATGGGATTTCTTTTTTGAATCCGCAAATATCATCGCGGGCGCCCTCGGTTTCATCGCTGAGCGGGGTGACATCGCCGTCGACGTAAAATCCCATGTAAACGCCCTCCAGGTCCCTGCGTCCGAGGCTCTTGATTTCATAGTCAAACAAGATAAAATCGGCGGCGTAATCATAACTCCAGGAGAAACTCCGCTGGGTAATCTCAATATTCAGTGGTATATGCGGGCGGCCATCATTGGCGTCAGTCGGCACGTATGCCGGGTCGGTGACGGTATCGGTGTAGACCGCGATGAAGTCCTGCTCCGATTTGGCACCCATGAGGATATCTTCGGGATTAGAAATTGACAGTCGCTCAATTTCACCATTATACGGTGACCCGCAGGGTGGAGGCCACATTTCCGTCACATAGCTCCATCCTTCAGTGCCAACCGACACCAGGGTGTCGCGGCCGACCACGGCGCCAATCCAAAAGGCGCCGGAATACAAGTATTTGTTGGTACCCGGATAAGGATAGATAGCGGAGGCGGCCGGTGCCCCGGTCACGGGATCGATCAGGGCGACACCGATGCGGTTAGCGAAGCCGCTTCCGAAATGCCCGGCATTGGTAATAGTCAATCCCAGCTTGTTGATGCTGTGCACGGCCAACTGCGTACAGGGGACATTAATGGTCCCGGTTTTATAACGAGGAGTGGGAAACTCGCCGGGTTCGTATTTGTCTCGAGACGAGGCTGATTGAACGGTGACCAACATGGCAAAAAGCACCATGGCCATTTTACAGGTATGCTTCGGGTAATTCATCAACAGTCCTCCAGGTTGCCCCCAATCCGGCCAGAATTCGGAATGGGACATCATTCGTCGCCTATGTATGTGACGCCCATTATCTATTTTTGTGCAAAGGTAACAAACAACGAATAAATTGTCTACCCCTAATCCTCGTCAATATCATATTCCAGCCAGACAGAATTGTGGAAGAAAAAAACCACCGGGCGAATGACCCGGTGGTTTGGACTTACTCAGTCAGTATTTCAAATGCCGGTTTTACGGCTTGTCAAAGGCATTGGCCGGAATTTCCGGGTTGATCTGGTAGTCTTTGACCGCCATTTGCATGGCTTTTTTGCCGTCGGCATCAATCGTTACGGAAAACGGCACTTTGACTCCCGCTATTTCCCGGTAGTCGGTCATATGCACGGTCAGATTGGCCGGGCCCATCATGGTTTCGCCAAAATAGATCTGGCCCATTGGCAGATGAGTTTCCGCATCCAGTACCAGCTTGAAAGAAAATTCGCCGTCGAGTGATTCCAACTTGATAATATCGGCCGGCTTGCCATCGAATTCCTCGGTGGCGATATATACGGCGCGAAACTGCGGATCGTCAAGCCCCCGGAACATCCGGGTGGTACTACGGAATTCCTCTTCCTTGTTACTGGCTATCTCTTCGGCGCCGAATTCCTTGAACTGATTACCCTGTTTTATCCAGCCGCCGTCAGCGGTGCTAACGGTAATCATTTCCCCCATGGGGGTATTGACCACGGATTTGGATTTGTCAGGGTAGACGGTAAGATCGGTTACGCCCATGCTAAATTCGCCCTGAGGCATGGTCAGAGTCAGGTCGCTGGCGGTTGAAGTGGCCTTGATTTTCTTGAAGTTTTCCACTCCGCCGCAGGCCTTCGCGGCCATTTTCAGCAGGTCCATCCCTTTGGTCAAGGTCTCGTCGGTGATAACCACGTCCTCTTTGACTTCGCCTGAGGGGATAGTGATATCGACGGTATCGACCGGGCCCAACACGTTCAGCGGCTGGTCAAGCTGATCGGCCAGTCCGACCACCACGACATGCATCTGGTCGGGATGGAAACGTCGCTTGGCCACGTCGAGGACATCCTCGGCGGTAACGTTCTCGATTCCCTCTTTGACCTTAAACAGGAAGTCCTGCGGAAATCCATAATAGTCATAGGTCATCATGCGGTTAATGACTTCACCCTTGGAGTCAAAATTGAAGACAAAAGAATTCAGATAGGAATCCTTGGCCTGTTTCAATTCCTCCGGGGTTGGTTTTTCGATTTTCATGTTTTCCACCACGTCCAGCATGGCCTGTGAGGCTTCGACCGTGGTTTCCAGCTTGGTGATAACAAAATTGTAATAAATACCGGGATAGGCCATATTCGAGGTGAACATACTTCCGGTGCTGTAGGCCAGTCCCCGATTGGTACGAACTTCATTCACCATCCGACCGCCCATCGTGGCGCCGCCGCTCAGGACATTATTGGCCACGGTCAGCGCGAAATAATCGGGATCGCCGGTTAGACCGCCAACATGCCCGATCAGGACGGTCGATTGGGTGGTTTTGTCCTTTTCGATATAATGCACGGCATTCTTGAATTCATAATTTACTTCGGGTAGTTTCGGCACTTTGCCGGTTCCCTGGGCCCAGTCACCGAAGTAGTTTTTGATCTTGTCGACCATTTCGTCTTTCTTGAAATCACCCCAGACCGCAATCATAACGTTTTCGGGTGTTACATATTTCTTGTGAAAGGCTACCAGATCGTCGCGGGTGATGGCATTGATCGTGGCATACTCGGAATGACGAGCATATGGTGATTCCGCGCCGTAAATGACTTTTTTGAATTCGCGAATACAAATCGTAAAAGGATCGTCATTACGACTGGAGATGTCAGTGCGGCGCGCGGTTTTCGCCAGGTCGATCTTGTCCTGATCAAACTGTGGCGTACGCAAGACGTCGGCCAGGGTTTTCAGCCCGGTATCGACGTAATCCGACAAGATGTTCATCGATGCCGAGCCGCTGATGCTACCGATATTGACTTCGACCGATGCCCCGATTGACTCCAGTGTCTCATCGATATCGTCACCGGTCATAGTGGCGGTTCCGCCGGTTCGCATGACTTCGCCGACGATTCCCGCCAAGCCGATCAGTTCCGGCGGTTCCAGATAGGCGCCTGCCGCCAGGCGGACGGAAGTCTTGACCACGGGTAACTCGTGATCTTCAAGGATATACAGTGTGATCCCGTTGTCGAGTGTGATCTTGTCAACTTCCGGCATGTTAATTTCATTCAGGGGGGGATACTTGATCTTGTCGATGGTACGTTCGGCAAAGCCGTTCACACCGATCAGACAGATCATCCCAATCAGGATATATCCCGTAAGTAGTAAATTCCTTCGCATTGTCCTCTCCTATGACTAGATTCCTTCTTCCGGTTTTTCCAGGTATGCGGTGATACGCTTTTCAGGATCGAGATATTTTTCCGCAACCCGCTTGATATCTTCGGGGGTCAGGGCGTTAACGCGATCCAGTTCCTTGAACAGCTTGCGCCAGTCACCGAGTTTGGTCTGGTAGTTAACCAGTTGACCGGCCAGTCCCGCGTTTGATCCCAGGGCGTTAATCAGATAAGCTTTGGCCTGGGCTTTGATTTTGTCAAGTTCCTCGACCGGAATCAACTCGGTGCGGGTTTTTTCGATATGTCCAAGAATCGCTTCCAGATTTTCCTGGTTGCTGTGTTCGTTGGACGGTACGCACAGAATGTTGAACAGGGTGGGGTATTTGTCGGCCGGGTAGCCGGAAAAAGCCTGTACTTCCACCGCGCTCTTTTTCTCCTTGACCAGGTCTTTGTAGAGGGCCGAAGTGCGTCCGGAGCCGAGATAACTGGCAAGTGCTTCCAGCGCCGTAAAATCGGGATGCGTCACCGCCGGAATATGGTAACCCATGATAAACAGGGGCTGTGAGTTTTCCTTAATAGTTACCTCACGGATTCCGAAGGGATCGGGTTCGATTACGGTAACCGGTTTCGGGTCCGGTTTGTCTTCCAGCTTTCCAAAGTACTTCTTGGCCAGCTTTTGGACTTTCTTCGGGTCGACATCACCCACAATTGAGATGACAATATTGCGGGGGACATAATGTGATTTGAAGTGTTCCATCATCTGGGGACGATTGTAATCCTGTATCTCGGACATTTCACCGATCATGCACATGCCGTAGGGATGGGCATTGAAGGCCAGCTCGAGATATTCGCCAAACAACAGGCGTCCGGTCGGAGATGATTCCACCCGGAATCTTCTTTCTTCGGCAACCACCTGTTTTTCCTTGAACAACTCGCGCAAAACGGGATTGGCAAAGCGATCTGCTTCCAATGCCATCCACAGTTCCAGCTTATTGGATGGGAAATTCACATAATAGGTTGTGTTGTCATAGCCGGTGCCGGCGTTCAAACCGGTTCCACCATGTTTGCCGACAATCTGGCTGAATTCATTCATTTCGGAATAGGACGTTGCCGAATCCGTGGCGACTTTCATTTGTTCCTCAAGTTCGGCCAACCGCGCGGTATCGGCGAGATCGCGTTTGGCGCGTTCATCAAGGATCAGATTGAAGATGCTGTCCTCAACCGCCATCCATTGCAATTCCTTTTTCAGGTCCTTTGATCCGACCTCTTTGGTGCCTTTGAATGCCATATGTTCAAACATGTGGGCCAGTCCCATTGCGCCTTTGGGATCATCGGCGCATCCCGCATCAACCTGCGTGACAAAGGACGCCACCGGGGCATCATGTCGCGGCAGAATGATGAATTTCAAGCCGTTGTCCAGCGAGAATTCAACGATGCGGTCTTCAATTTCCGAGAAATCGAAGGCGAAGGCAGTTGAGGCCATGCTTAACAACAGTATTAGCGCCATGGCCAAACCAGTGCGATTACGATTCATCTTGTTCCTCCAATAGTTATTTCTTTATATCAGCAATATTTCTTGCATTTCATTGATATATGATTTTGAAAATCATCGATTCCACTGAGGCTATTCAATTCTAAAAAACCCTCTGCCAAATTGTTCAAGTTTAGCATGTTGTCATCGGTTTGTCAAGAGTTGTGCCGAAACAAAATTCACACGACGAGATGGCAGGAGTCAATATCGTTCATGCTTGTCCAATCATGGTTCATACTTTTTCGAAGTGAGCAATACTCTTGCTATCTGTCAACAGCAGACAGGCGCAGATGTGCCGGTGAAATTGCAATTTGATCAATTTCATTCTCGGTAGCGCGTTTATTTATTGCTTGATCCTGTCCAGCTTTCAATATCGATATGATACGAGAGGCGGGAAAAATAGTTTTGTGTAATGGCGAATACCAAAACGCCCCGCTCATGATTGAGAAGGGCGTTGGGAAATATTCAGTTCGTCAATGCAGGTAATGCTACCACCATTTTATCAACTTGGGGATGCGATTGTGAATGAGATTGGGATTGCGGGGAACGACGCGGGCCGCGATACCGAACCTCCCCGATTCCTCGCAGATTACTTCCGCCTGGTAGTTTCCGTAACCGTTTTGTGATGTGTCGGATCCGTTGGTGATGGTGGCAATAACAGGCCGGTAGTTGTTCATCTGTTCGAGCGAATTGAGATTGCCGGCAATGACTTCGACCAGGATGTCGTCGGGGGGGATATTGCCCAAGTGCACGCGGATATCCACGGGGATACGATCGCCGACTTTGGGAGATGATTCAAGCGTTGGCGTTTCGACTTTTTCAATGATCAATTGATCCCAGTTGGAGGTCAGGTCATTTTGCCATTTGGCCATGGCTTTGGCGGTGGCGAAATCCTCTTTATAGAATTTGTCGCAGGCGTTTATGGCCGGGACATAGAATTTCTCGGCATAGTCTCTCACCATGCGATAGGAGCTGAACTGCTTGCTGGCCATAATCATGGAATTTTTCATCATCTTCACCCAGTCGTATGGCAAATTGGCGCTGTTGATTTTGTAGAACGACTGAATGACCTCTCGCTCCAGCGTGTCATACAGAAACTGGCTTTCCAGATTGTCCTGTAATTCCAGATTGTCATACTCCTCACCGTTGCCGATCTTAAAACCGGTTTCGGGGCTGTATCCCTCGCACCACCATCCATCGAGAATGGAGACATTGACGGCGCCGTTGCAGGCCGCCTTCATGCCACTGGTGCCCGATGCCTCCTGCGGACGGCGGGGATTGTTGAGCCAGACGTCGGAACCCTGCACCAGGTAGCGGGCCACGTTGATATCGTAGTCTTCCAGAAAAACAATGCGTCGGCGGAATTCATCGCGCGATGCAATCTGCAGGATATTTTTTATAATTTCCTTGCCGGGATTGTCCAGAGGATGGGCTTTGCCGGCCAGCACGAACTGCACCGGCATGTCCGGATTGTGGATCAGGCGTCGCAGGCGGTCAATATCCTTGAACAGAAGGAAAGCGCGCTTGTATGATGAAAACCTCCGGGCGAAGCCGATGGTTAGAATCTGTGGATCAAGCACTTCATCGGCCATTTTAATGTCGAGCGCGCTGGCACCGCGCCGTGCCAGCTGGTTTTTCAGCCGTTTGCGGGCAAAAAAGACCAGTCGTTCCCTTCGGCGCTGATGAACCCGCCAGATTTCAGCATCGGGAATTTTGTGAATACTGTCCCAGTCCTGGAAGTTTGAGGGTTGCCTGGTAAATTTGGGGCCGAAATAGGTGTCAAACAGGTCGATCATATCGTGGCTAAGCCAGGAACGAATATGGACGCCGTTGGTGATACCGATAACGGGAACTTCCTCAACCGGCAGGCTGGGCCAGATATTGTGCCACATATTACGCGTCACGGTTCCATGCAGTTGTGAAACGCCGTTATTGAATGCCGCCAGTTTAAGGGCCGCTACGGTCATGCAGAACGGTTCGTTTTCGTCGGACGGGAAAACCCTCCCCAGGGCCAGAAACTGCTCCCAGCTCATGCCGATCTTGTTTACATAATCCTTGAGATATCGTTCCAGCAATTTTGGGTCGAATGTTTCATTGCCGGCGGGAACCGGGGTGTGCGAGGTGAATACCGTGGTCGGCCACACCGTCTGCACCGCTTCATCAAATGACAGTCCCCTGGTTTCGATCAGGTCCTTGATGCGCTCCAGAAGCAAAAACATCGAGTGACCTTCGTTGAGATGATAGACCGATGGGGTAATGCCCAGGGCATGGAGAGCTTTCACGCCTCCGATACCGAGCAGTATTTCCTGCCGGAGGCGGGTGTCTTTATCGCCGCTATAAAGCACGGATGTTATTTCGCGGAATTTGGTCGGGTTTTCAGGAATGTTGGTGTCAAGCAGATAAAGCGGGGTGATCCCCACCATGACTTTCCATATTTGGACATGAACCGGCGTCCCGGAGAAATCAAGCGTGAACCGGATCGGATTGCCGGCATCGTCCTTCTCCAATGTTACCGGCATGTGATACCAGTCATTTTCCTCATAGCGTTCCTGTTGCCAGCCGTCGGAAGACAAGAATTGTCTAAAATAGCCATAGCGGTAAAGTAATCCGACCGCAACCAACGGGATGCCCATGTCGCTGGCGGCTTTTAAGTGGTCGCCCGACAGCAAACCCAATCCGCCGGAATATATGGGCAGGCCGGTGTCGATACCGTATTCACAGGAGAAATAAGCAATGGTTGCGTCTTTCTGGCCCGGGAAAGTTTTGCCAAACCACCTTGGGGCCTTGACATAGTCCTGGAAATGGCCGTAGACACGATCCAGGCTGGCCAAAAATGCATCATCTCTGGCGACTTCTTCCAGCTTGCTCTGTGGCAGATAGGCCAGCATTTCAATCGGATTTTGATATGATTTTTCCCACAGTTCGGAATCAATGCGGATGAACAGTTTCACGATATCCCAATTCCACGAGAACCAGAGATTCATTGCCAGCTCACGCAGGCGCTGAATTCGTTCCGGAAGATTGGGCAAGACCAAAAATTGCTTAACTTTCATAATAACCCGATAATTAAAGCTGTTTATATCCCCTGCGGTTTATTATATTCAAACCGGTTCCTATATATCAACGTTTCGTCACAACTGCAAATGAATTTATATCTTAAACGTTTGATATTCAAGTTAATTTGCCGATGAAAGTGATAGGAAACATACCAACCCTCGAGATTGCAAGGGTTTGATGTCCCAAGAAAGGAGTCTCAGGTGCAGGAAAAAAGTCTATCCATGTATGGATTGGTCAATACCGGAGTAATTTACTGGAATTTACCCACTCCGGCGTTGTATGCCGAGTCAGTGAGGAACCGGGAAGGTTTTATTGCGCATCTGGGGCCATATGTTGTGCGCACCGGTCATCATACCGGCCGTTCGCCAAAAGACAAGTTTATCGTCAAGGAATCCGGTTCTGAAAGCAAGATTTGGTGGGGGAAGGAAAACCGTCCGTTTGAAAAAGGGCAGTTTGACGCGTTGTATTATCGCATTATGGCCTACCTGCAGGGCAAGCAATTGTATGTTCAGGACTGTTATGCCGGAGCCGATCCGGCCTATCGTCTTCCGATCCGCGTGATCAATGAAACCGCCTGGCACAACCTGTTTGCTCGCAACATGTTTATTCGCGAGTATGATCGCGACAAATTGCTCGGTTTTGATCCTCAATTTTGCGTCGTGCACATTCCCAACTTCCATGCCATCCCGGAGCTTGACGGGACCAATTCCGAGGCCTTTATCATTCTCAATTTTGAACGCAAAATGGTTTTAATCGGCGGCACCAGCTATGCCGGTGAGATCAAAAAGGCGGTTTTCACCGTCATGAATTATTTCCTTCCTCAGAAAGATGTGTTAACCATGCACTGCTCGGCAAATGTCGGCAAAGATGGTGACACCGCAATCTTTTTCGGGCTTTCCGGAACCGGCAAGACCACTTTGTCGACCGATCCGGAACGCAAGCTGATTGGCGATGACGAGCACGGCTGGAGCGACGATGGTGTTTTCAATTTCGAGGGAGGCTGTTACGCCAAGGTGATTCGTCTCTCGCAGGAAGGGGAGCCGGACATTCACAAGTGCACGCGCAAGTTCGGCACGGTCCTGGAAAACGTCGCGATTGACATTAACACGCGTCGGATCGATCTCGACGACGCGGGTCTTACGGAAAATACCCGCGCCGCCTATCCGATTACGCATATTGATAATTCCATCCCGGACGGAATGGGGGGGAATCCCCGCAATATTATTCTGCTTATGGCGGATGCCTTCGGAGTGATGCCGCCGGTGGCGAAACTGACCGCCGAGCAGACACAGCAATATTTCCTGATCGGTTATACCGCCAAGGTGGCCGGTACCGAACGCGGCGTCACCGAACCGCAGGCGACTTTCAGTTCCTGTTTCGGGGCACCGTTTATGGCGCTGGAGCCATCGGTCTATGCCAATCTGCTGGGGAAGAAGATTGCCGCCCACGGGGTCAATTGCTGGTTGGTCAACACCGGCTGGATTAACGGACCCTATGGTGTGGGCGAACGTATCAGCATTCAGCACACGCGCGCCATCATCCGGGCTATTCTCAATGGTACGCTTTCAAGATCAACGTATCGGGCGGATGAAATCTTCGGACTTGAAATTCCGCAGGAATGTCCCGAGGTACCTTCGTTCGTGCTTGATCCCTCATCGGGGTGGGACGACAAGGGAGCCTATGAAACGCAGGCCGGAAAACTTGCCCAGATGTTCGAGAATGTGTATAATGAGTTTAAGAAAGACAATCAGACCGAAAACACTTCGGCATTGAAATAGCATAGGGGAGTATATGGCGGAAAAGATGAAACTGGGTGTTCTCACGGGTGGCGGTGACTGTCCGGGCTTGAATGCGGTAATACGCGCGGTGGTACGAACCGCCATTAATGATTACGATATGGAAGTGGTCGGTTTTTTGGACGGGTACGAAGGCCTGATTGAGAATCGCTACCGGCAATTGAAATCTGCGGATGTTTCCGGTATCCTTACTCTCGGTGGCACCATCCTGGGGACCTCCAACCGAGCTGATCCGTTTAGATACCCGGTTTTGCAGGGTGATGAGTATATCTATCTGGATCGTTCTTCTCAGGCGATTCAGAATTTTGAGCGTCTCGGGCTGGACACCCTGATTGCTATCGGCGGTGACGGCACCATGTCGGCATCGCACGGCATGGCGGAGAAGGGACTGAAAATAGTCGGGGTTCCAAAGACGATTGACAATGACTTATTCGGGACCGATCAAACCTTCGGGTTCGATTCGGCGCTGGCATCGGCGGCCGAGGCGATTGACAAGATTCACTCCACCGCACAGTCACACCATCGGGTTATGATTGTTGAGGTCATGGGGCGATATGCCGGCTGGCTGGCGCTGGCTTCCGGCGTTGCCGGCGGTGGCGATATTGTGTTGATCCCCGAACTGCCATACCAGATTGATGTCGTCTGCGATAAAATCAAGAAACGCAATCGCAAGGGCAAGAACTTCAGCATCATCGTAATCGGTGAGGGCGCTTGTGCCGAGGGAGGGGAGCAGGTTGTAAAACGCAAAATCGAGCATAGTCCCGATCAAATCCGCCTAGGGGGTGTGTCCAATCAACTGGCGGCACAGATCGAGGGTTTGACGACACTCGAAACACGGGTGACCATTCTCGGGCATTTGCTTCGCGGTGGTACCCCGACTGCTTTTGACAGAATTCTTGCCAGCCGTTTCGGCTCGCAGGCGGTTCACCTTGCCCACAAAGGTGAATCCGGCAAGATGGTGGCCCTGAAAGGTAATGAGATCGGTAACGTGTTAATCAGCGACGTGGCCGGTCGCGTTCGCAAAGTGCCGCTGAATTCATCTTTATTAAAGACAGCGTTATCGCTCGACACCAGTCTCGGCGTGGAGAATATCCCCGTGAATGAGGAAGCCGAACTGACGGTATAGCCGCACCTATATATATTTTTATCAGGCAGGGATTCCAGATGGAATCCCTGTTTGTTATCTAATGAAATTGACATTTCTGCGAGAACCTGCTATGTTTCATATCTGCAAATTATATAATGAGGTGCATACGGCATTTGCCATAGAGCAGGGAGGTTACCATGCCATACGATCGCGCGCAAGCCTACTATAAAGAGACGCTGGATGCGATTAAGAACGATGGATTGTTAAAAGAGGAACGATACATTCATTCGCCTCAGGCGGCGGATATAAAAGTCGAATATCCCGAAGGTTCGAACGCATCGAATGTGATTAACCTTTGTGCCAATAATTACCTGGGGCTGTCAAGTCATCCGGAAGTTATCAAGGCGGCGCATGACGGGCTTGAAAAACGGGGCTACGGGGTGTCATCGGTGCGGTTTATTTGCGGGACGCAGGATATTCACCGCGAACTGGAAAACAAAATCAGTGCCTTCCTGGGGACTGACGCCACGATTTTGTTTTCATCGTGTATGGACGCCAACGCGGCGGTGTTCGAGTCGCTTTTCGATGCGCAAGATGCATTAATCTCTGACCGGTTAATTCATGCGTCGATTATCGATGGGATTCGTCTCTGCAAGGCCCAGCGGCATATTTACGAACATTCCGATATGGCCATGCTGGAGCAGAAATTAAAAGAGACACAGGATGCGCGGTTCCGGCTAATTGTTACCGACGGGGTGTTTTCGATGGACGGTGACCTGGCCAGACTCGATGAAATCTGCGCCCTGGCGGAGAAATACGATGCCATGACTTTTGTCGATGA
>Ga0272442_10000783_pt1 | contig 49750 bp, 63 predicted proteins | sample SSMForm2O_FD_200262 | JGI IMG/M metagenome (GOLD analysis project Ga0272442, IMG submission 200262) | Marine sediment archaeal communities from Little Sippewissett salt marsh, Falmouth, MA, United States - SSM-Form-2O | ecosystem: Environmental > Aquatic > Marine > Wetlands > Sediment ... | reverse complement strand
TTAAATAAAATTTTTGGAGGTAGCATAATGTTAAAAAAAGATTTAGTAACTAATATCAATATGGTAATTGAAGCTATAAAAAATACTGGTAATGCAGATGTATTAAGAAGGCAAATAATAGACTCTAATAGGGAGTTTAAGCATAATATTGATTTTATAAATACCGAAAAACATGTATGGTTTTCATTCAAAGGCAATGAATTATATAATATCGAGTTAGACAAGAAAGCAAAGAAATGCGAATTAATTCCAGTATATGCCGAATTAAAAAAGTTTGCTAAATATTATAAAATTAAACATAAAGTAGTATGGTGCAAAGAAACAATGGTAGAGTTATTAGATTCAAATGATAAGGCGGTTTTAAGGGCTATATTGGCTATATATAACTTACAGACAGCAGAAGAAAAGTGCGCCGGGGTTACAATCTCAAATAATGGCGTAGGGTTTAATGGTGCAGATGTTGAAATTATGACAAGTTTTGCCGAAGGTATACTAAAATACGGCAGACTTACGACTAAACAGTTAAAAGTTGGTCGTAGAATAATAAAAAAATATACCCGCCAACTAATAGAAATAGCAAACAACAATAATTAAAGCCTGCGGGGGTGCGCCCCCGCTGTAAATTTAGGGGGTAAATAAAAATGATTAATAAGATAATAGCTATAAAAAATAGTAAGATAGAAACGCCAGATATTTATATAATAAAAGCAAAAAATAATAATAAAATTATGGGGGTATTAATTAAATGGCTGGGAGTAACTAGACGCAGAACTAACAGCGGTAAAAATCTTTGGGATAGCTGGTATTTAATCAGCAAAAAAATGCTTAAGTACCAGATGTTTGATAGTAACTTTGATTTTACTGGTAATGATATAGTAAAACTAGGTAAAAGAAATGGTTTTACGGATTATATACAATTTAAGGGGTATATTGTATGTAAATGGGAGAATAAAGAAGTATTAGATAATTATAAAGTAGATATTGATAAATTTTATCAAAAAGAATTAGCGTTTTGGAAAAAATCTGACGGCTGGTTATACACAGACCCGAAGGAATATTAATTTAGGGGGTATACTATGGGCGTAGCGAATACTTTAACAACAATTAACTTAAACATTATGAAATACACTATAAATAAAAAGGGAAATAAAAAACTTATAAAAGAATATATCCATAATCATTTTATGGATAATCATGATTGTAAAGTCGTATATTCTAAAAAAGATATATGTGAACTATACACCGGGTTATATGTATACCGGATAGACTTAATTGATTTGTGCAGATTATACTATTATGTACAAGTGGAATATTTCAATATCAAGGATATAGAAAAAAGAGAACTAAATTTATTTAATATAAAACGTATTTACAGTATTTACAAACAACCTAAGTAATGGTATACTAAATATGTAACAAAAAAGACCATAATAAACATAATAGCAATTGGGATGCCGAATTTATTATTATTAGTGTTGTCGTATTGATGAAACCTTAGAAAATTTTATTAACCAACTACAGCAAAAGAGCCGTAAAACGGCTCTTTTTGCTATATATATATATATAAATAATTATATATTTTGTATTGACATACTTTTAAAGTAGTAGTATACTATATATGTAGTAACTATTAATAAAAATTTTTGGAGGGGTCAAAATGTCAAATATAAATAAGTTAGCAGTTTTTTTTAAGAAAGAAGTAGGCAAAGTTATAAATAAGAAAGGGTATAAATATAAGAGTACAAAAATAATTTTTACAAATTATAAACAGGAAGATGCTGATAAGTTAAAGGAGATATTTATTAATGAGTTAGATAAAGAGGAAATATTATATATAGATGTTAGAAATTGCTCTTATAGGTCTGGGGTCTATAGTTTTATGCTTAACATATCTACAGACGATACTAAAAGATTTAATAATTATTGGAAAACTTTTAAAACATACTGGAAAACTGTAAGAAATATAACTAGAAAAGTTAAAAATTGCAGTTGTATAGATTGTAGTTTAGCGTGTGAATGTGATTGCCATACCGAGTATAGACGTTTATGGTTGTTACATAACCCTTTTTACGTTTCTGAAAAAAGTAAAGATAGATTAGATAAAGAGAAAGATTTCCCTAATATTATAATAGCTGGCGATAAATTATCTAAAGACTTAGATAATAAAATATGTAATATCTGTAATAGCAATATAAGAACGCCTGAATTAAGCGCCGTTATGGATAAATACAAAAATACAAGTCTTAGGTGGTTTGAGTATGTTTATGTGAATGACATACTTAGCTTAGGAGATAAAGATTTTACGGAGGAATATACTAAATACAAAAGCAGATTGGATTTAATAGAAAAATATAGAAATGAAATTATGGATTGTTTGGAAGCTAAGACATATAAATATACTTATAAATTTAGGGGTTTTTCCTCAGAATTTAGAGGTTTTTCCCCAGAGTGTCAGCCGTTAAATGATTTAAAAAATGTGTATAAAGATGATAACTATCGTTTTGAAATAATAGAATATAGCAGAAAGTTAACCGAGAAAGAAATACAAGAATATCAATTAATAGATTTAAATTAAATTATAATCTTAGGGGGTAACCCCTAAGACTTAAGGGGGTTAATATTATGAAGGGGATAGAGTTTAATACAAAAGGTTTTTTATTTAACATTAACGAGGATTTAAGAATAAAAGGGGTAATAAGGACAGCTAAAAACGGGGTTAGATTTATCAATATATCTCACCCAGATAATGAAACAATGTGTATATTTGAGACACAAGGATATTTATTAAATGAAATAATATTAAAGCTGGGGTTAACCCAGATACAACTACAGGAAGATAAAAGTATACTTGATTTACTGTGTTATCTGGTAAATGAAGATACTTACAGTATATATAAAGAAGTATATAGCAATAAAGATGCGTTATTGGCTGAATATTTAGCAGAAAAGGCGTATTTTTACGAATATATGTACGCAGATAGAGACGAAATGAGATTTTTATTTGATGTATCAAAATATTTTTAATTTTAAGGAGGGTTACAATGGATAGAAAAAAAGCTGAAATACTTTATATAAAATATAACGGTAAAAATATAATTATTGATTTCTGTACAGCTGGCGCAGATTGTTTTAATGATTTATGGAATGATAATTTACATATCGTTATTGTAGATTTAGAAGATTTACAGGATAGTAAATTTGATTATGTTGATACTAACTTAGAGAATGATTTAAAAGAATTTTTAAAATAATAAAAAAAAAATACAAAAAAAGTATTGCATAACATATTATGTTATGTTATACTATATATATAGTAAGGAACATTGATAATTAAATAAAAACTTTTGGAGGTATTAACTATGTTTGATATGAAATTAACTAATGTAGGGGTAAAAATGCTTGAAAGTATTACCGATAAAGATATAGAGACCGCAAAAAATTACGCTGACTCTATAGAAGAACCAGAACCAGCGCCAGAAGGTAACGGTATTTGGGTAGAAGATAGCGAAGCAACAAAAGAGTTATTATTCCAGATATGGGCAGGGTACGGAGATACAACAGATACAACAGATACAACAGATATACACTTTGATGATATAGTAGGCGACGATATAGACTTAACAGATATTGAAAATTTTTAATAAAAAAGGGGCTTAAAGCCCCTTAAATTTTTAGGAGGGGTAAAATGTACTACGAAGGTATAAGCAAGGCAGACAGTATAAAGAATATAGATAAATTGCACTCTTTTGTTAAATCTTCCATAGAAGCTAATACACTTTCTATGGTTGAATGGAGGGCAAGATTAACCGAAATAAATAAGCATTTACAAAATTTCTTAAAAAATTATTCAGGAAATAAGACTGATTTACTAGAGTTTCATATAATTTATGGAAAAGTAAATTTTGTAGATAAAGCGTTTAAATATATAAACCACAAAATAAAAGACTGGGAGGAGATAGTATATTGAGGCTGAAAAGCCCATTTTTTTTTTATAAAAAAGTATTGCATAACATAATGTGTTATGGTATACTATATATGTAGTAAGGAACATTGATAATTAAATAATAAACTTTTGGAGGTTTTATACTATGAGTAAAACTATATTTAGGCAGTATATAGGTATAAACAACAATAATGACATATATTCTATCTATCAAGGCTATCACAATTATAAAGGGGCTAAGGTGGTATGTAACGGCTTTTCGTTTATAACTGTGGGAAATGATAAGCTTAAAATACCAGAGATTGAAAATAAGTATCAAATAGACTTTGATAAGTTATTACCTAGTAACTTAGATACTGACGAAATAGACGAGAACGAAGATATAATAAAATATACAGATAGTAACAATAGAGTAATAAAACATAATTATAATGGTGGTTCGATAAATATTGATAATAAAATGTTTGGGCTTATGTGTAAGATAGCAGGTCATAAGGAATTTTATTTTATAGTAAAAACTTTTTCGCTTGTTTTATACAGGTGGGAAGATGGCGAATATAAATTAAAAGGTTTATTATTAGGGGTTAGGGGGTGATTATATGTTGTCAGCATTAATAAAATTATTCAGCACTGCGCCAAATTGCCCTAATTGTGGAAGCAGTAACACTTATACAGTTATAACAATCTTTGGAAAAACAAAATATAAATGTACAAGTTGTACCCATAGTTGGGTAGAATAAAAAATAGACTCTTTAATAGAAATATTAAAGGGTCTTTTTACTTTTTAATATATAACTCAATATTACAATACTGCGCTACTTTTTTTGTAATATGTCTGATATAATGGATATAACATACATGGGGGTGATAATTATTATTATTGATATTAGAAAAGAATTTGTAAAAAATATAGATTTCGGTAATAGAATAGAGTTAAATAAAAGTAGTAATTGGGCTAATAGGTATGCCATAATTGTTAAGCTGATTAAATTTGGTACTGGTAAATATTTAGAAGAAAATAACGATAAGTTAAACGATGTATATATAGTATATAAAAATACAAAAAACAGGTATGTTAAAATAAGCATAGATAAAGTATTAAGAAATATTTATATTGATACTGAAATACCCGAGGATTTATTTATTATTTATTCGTACCTATTAGATAATAATATTATTATATAAAGGTGGTGATAGTATGAATGAAGAAGCAAAGCACTACAGTATTACAAGCGCAGATATAACAAGGCATATAAAAACTTGTGAGATATGTACTTTAGATTTTAGAGCAAAGGACGAGATAAATAGTATACTTATATCAAGCCCGAATATAAAATTATCTAAAATTAATGAAATACTTACAGAAAAATACGATATAGAAGTAACAAAAAGGCAATTTACCACACATAAAAATTTATTACCTTTGTTATTATCGCCAAAATTATATAATAAATGGACAATAGATAATACAGAGTATTTAAATACTTTAGATAAATCCGGTAATGAATATATGCTTTTTAGTTCTTATATGGAGCAAATTAAAAGGGTTAAAAATAATAATTTGAATATAGTTATATCTAAGCAGGAAAGTTTAAAATATATTTATAATGTTTTATTTCCAGAATTATTAATAGCTGTTAGAGAAGCCGTACAGCTAGAAAAAGGAAAAACGCAATTTGAAGGTATGGCGGGAGTAAGTAGGGTCATAGATACCGTATTTAATAAAGCTATGTTATTAGAAGCTAGTGTCGGTCATACTCTTAGGAATAATAATAATGATAATGATAATGAGAGTGAAGAAGATGCAAAGTATAAAGGATACGACCCAGAAAAAATCATGGAAATTATTAGGGCTACCGGACAAAGTATATAATCTAAAAGAGCATACACGTAAATGTATGGATATAATAGATAATGTTTCTAATGAAGAAAGGTTTTTGATGGCTGTAAGTAATCCGGCTGTATTTGGTGAGTATTATATAAAACCATTTACAAAAGGGTGGGATACCAAAACAGCCAACTTTCAATTTGACATGATAGAAAATGTATTAACATATCAAAACATTGTTGTACACATTCCCGTTGAACATGCTAAAAGTACGTGGATTTCATTAGTATATCCGTTATGGCTTTTAGCTAGGGATAAAAATATATCAATTGCTATCATATCGAATACAGCTAGACAGGCAAAGGGTTTTATGTCTGTAATAAAACAACACTTAGAAACAAATGAATTAATTCATAGAGATTTCCCGTATCTTATACCTGACTATGATTATAAATGGACAGAAACGGAAATATTTTTAAAAAGGGATATAACCAAAAAATCTAAAGACCCTTCAATATTAGCGCTAGGTACAGAGGGCGCAATTTTGGGCGCTAGACTTGACTATGTTATAGGTGACGATATATGCGATTTGCAAAATACCGCTACAGAGTTATCAAGACAAAAAGTACTAACATGGTGGAACGAAATAATAGATAGTAGGGTATCAAAAACAGGTAAAAAAATACTTTTAGGCACACTACAGCATAATCAAGATTTACTATGTACTCTATCCGATAAAAAAAGTTATCATTATGTACATTACGCAGGTCTTGACGAAACTACAAACCCACCAACACCACTATGGGGTGATAAGTGGAGTTTAGAAAGATTATTACAAAAGAAAGAAGATATAGGTTCTATTTCCTTCGCTAGGGTTATTCAAAACGACAGAGAGCAAAAATTTAATAAATTATTAGATATAAACTGGCTTAATTATTATGGAGGACATAGAACAAAACAATTACCCCCAATTTATGAATTAGATTACTATATATCCTTTGACCCTGCCATAGCTGATGATAGAGACACAGGAATAAAAAATAAATTAGATAGGGCATGTATAGCAGTTACTGCATTATCTAAAAAAACAAAAGATATTTTTTTGATAGAATATTATCAAGACTGGCTAACATTTCCGGAGCAGGTTAAACTAATTGACCAATACTGGGATAAATATAATAAAGTTTGTAGGGGCATAGGCATCGAGTCAGTAGCTTATCAAAAAGCATTAGCCCAACAAGCCTATTTATTAAAGTCTTTACCCCCAGTTATCGCGGTAAAGGTCGGTACACAATCGAAAGCTACTAGACTTGTTTCGTTTAGTGTTTACGCAGAATCAGGACGATATTTTATTTTAGATACTCATAATGATTTTATAGAGGAATGGAAAAATTTTGAGCCGGGCGGTGCAAGCCCTAACGTTCTTGATGCTTGTAGTGTCGGGGTAATAATGATGACACAGGGCGGGAAATTAACTAAGGAACAAAAAGAGAAAGTACAAAGTATATCAATATAGAAGGATAGGAGGCTTGAAATGAGTAGAAGATTAAGGAATAAAAAACCTAAAAATACGCAGGGGGAAATATCTGCATTAAGAACCAACAGAGATGTAACAATTAATAATTTTTCTTATACATATACCTTAAATAGTTCTAAGGTTAATTATATTTTAGCAAGACAAATATACCAAAACACTCACGATTTATATAAGTTAGGCGCTGGGTTCGCAAAACCTATAATAAACTCGTTAGCTGGGTTTATAGGTAGCCCAGAGTTTAAAAGTAATATTATACAAGACGACGAGGAATTAAAAAAAGTTGAAGAAAGTATAGACAATCCAGAGGCGGAAAATTTAGACTTTAATGTAGATGATACAAAACAAATATTTCTTGATGAACAATTAAATAGCAGGTCGGACATATTTACAAAAATAAATAGAAATGTTTTAAGAGATGGCGATATATATATTCAAGTGTCAAAAAAATTAACTGATACTATGTTATATGACCCAGACGAATTTTATATTGATTTTAAATTCATAGACCCGAATAATATTTACTGTAGGTACGATAATTTAACCGGGGAAATAGAAGAAGCAGTAATAAAAACAAAAATACAATATTATAATTACCAAAATGTACTAGTGTCCTACATTATTATAGAGACGTGGACAATAGATTTACATACAATTAAATATGAGGAAATACAAAATATAAGTAATTTAACAAGTATAAGCGAGAAAAACCCTTATGGATTTATACCCCTAGTTAAAATTTGCAATGAAGCAGATTACAGTCTTAATGGGTACAGTGAAATAGAGCCAGTCGAACCATATTTACGGGCTTATAACGACGTAATGTTAGATTATTTGAAAACAAATAAACTAACGGCACAGCCTAAACTAAAAATAAAAACTTCTAATATAGAGGCTTTTTTAAGTAATAATTTTACGCCTGCTGAAATAAGTAGTAAAAGGCTTTCCCTTGCTTCTAAAAATGTAGTATTTTTAGGCGAGGAAGGCGACGATGCCGGGTATCTTGAAGTATCCGCAACTAATCATTTTACTTTATTAGAATTTTTGTTTATGTGTATCGTTGACGTATCGGAGACACCAGAATTTATATTCGGTACTGCCATAGCTTCAAGCAAGGCATCAGCATCGGAGCAAATGACCCCATTCCTAAAAAAAGTAGAAAGAAAAAGGGATGCGCTTAAAAATGGATACGATTTACTTTGTCGTATGGCAATAGCCATTAACAATATGAATATAACTAATTATGGTAAAATAGGTAGTTACAAATGTAATATTGTATGGAAAGAAGTAGACAGAGAGGACGACCAAACAAGGTCAAATACTATTAAGACTCTAATAGACGGTTTTATAAATGCCGTTGATAGTAGCTTAATATCTAGCGAATCAGCTATGAATTATTTAGCTGGATTTATTGATACTATGGATAAAGCAGATAAAGAAAAAATAAAAATAAAACTTGAACAAAATAACAGCGACAATAATAATAATGACGATGATATAATAAATAATGTTGTTAAATTGCTTGACAATAAAGAGGGCGAAAATTTAAATAATACAGGTAATAATATAGGTAATACAGGTAATAATAATATAGGAAATACAGAAGTAGGAGTGTAATATGGCTACATGGAAGGATAACGCTACAGTATTAGTATTAAATGAAATATATAATAAAGTAAAAGAGCCAGAATTAAGAAAAATTCTTACAGGTTATAGAAAAAAGTTTGTAAATATAAGGGCTAAACAGGAAAAAGAATTTGCTAAATTTTATGTAGATTTATATTATAGTATCTTAGTTTTTCTTAATTCTAGAAATACTTTAACAAAAAAATCTTTTAAGGAAATTAATGTACTGATAGATAGCTTATTTACGCATTTAATTGCTAATCAAGTTTTAAGTATAAAAAACAATGTCCTAATAAGCGTAAAAATTGGGGCAGATATAGCAAGAAATTACTTTAAAACAGCCGTTAAAAAATCAGGTATAGCAGAGGCAAGAAATATAATTGATAAGTTAGATACTTTAATATTATATGACACAGATAAAACATTTGACTTAGTTTTTGAATATAGCTGGGGAAAGAAAAAAACAACACTATCAAAAAGAATTTGGGGAGGTAACCAAAGGGCTAAAAAAGGTATTAAAAAAATTATTGAATATTATGAAGCTAATAATATAAATGACCCCAGATTATTAGCAAAGGATTTAGAAGGATACTTAAAACAAAATACACCGGTATCTAGGAAGCTTAGAAAATTAATACCCGGAATACCTAAAAATGTTAGTTATGAGGCGTTAAGAGTGGCAAGGTCTGAAATTAATCAAGGCTTTACACAATCTTTATATAATTCAAGCCGGGAGACTTACGGATATAACGGCATATTTTGGGTATTGTCAAGTAGGCATCCGGAGTTTGATATTTGCACTATATACGCCAATACAAAAAAGTACGGTCAAAAGGGGTTTTTCCCAGCAGGTAAAGAGCCACGTGTACCGCATCCAAATTGTTTGTGTGTGCAAATAGCAGATTATAATATAGATAAACTTGTAGAAGATTTAAAAGGTTGGGAGAAATACCCTAAAAAATACACTAAGTTAGACAGCTATATAAAAACTCTAAATAGAAAGGTGGGTCAAATATGAGTGATACTATAGATATACACAATTTACCTAAAGGTATGAAGATTCCAGAAAAAGTCGTAAAAGCTAAGGATTTAAATATAATAATAACTAATGAAGTAAAAAATTTATTAAAATCTGAAAACTATAATTTAATAGGTTATAATTTAACTAGAGAAAATAACAAGACTGAAATATTTTTACATATAGAATTAAAGGAGGTGTAAGAGTTGGGCGATGTATTAAAACATAGTGTAATTACCGCTTTATCTAATAAGCCTATCGATTTTGTTCCAGTGGCACAGGGGGTAAATTTAGACGATTTAAAAAACGGCGACAATGACCCCCTTGAAGTTATCGTAGAAATACCAGCAACAAAAAGTAAAAGAGGTTGGAATTATAAGCCTGAATCTTTGAAAGATATAGTTAATTATGTAAATACAGAAACACTTAACGGGTATTTAGGGCATCAAAGAAGTGAAGATGTTGATACTCAATTTCCAGATATCCAAACCCATTGGGTAGGTGGTAAATGGGATGAAAATACAAATAGCGCATATTTTAGGGGTTTAATAGATAAAGACGCGACAAAATTAAAAAGATGGATTAAAGGTAAAAGAGTAAAACAAGTATCTATTTTCGGTATACCTAAGTTGTATAAGGATAGTTCTGGTAATGTAGATGTTATAGGCTATAAACCTTTATCTATTGACTGGACACCATTAAACCGCGCGGGTATGCCTACAAATATTATTAGTACTACGGGGGAAATGTCATTAGACTATTTTGGAGAATTAGACGAACCAATAAAAAATAATGATAAAACTGCAAAACTACTAGATAAAATTAAAGATAAATATTCTAGCATAAAATTATTATCTGAAAATGAAGATAGTATAGAAATACTTTATAAAGATAGTGACGGGGCATTTCAAACTAAAAAAATTAATTATGATACAATAAATAATAATAATAACGGAGGTGTTGATGCAGTGGATAAAAACGAAATTTTAAAACATTTGAAAATGAAGTACGTAGAAGGGTCTATAAGTGACGAAGATATAAATTCTATTATAGGGCTTACTAAAAAAAGGGTAATAGACGCAGATGTAGCAAATGAAGTTGGGGAAATGTCCGTATCAGATATAAAGGAAGCTAAGACAGCCAGACAAGAAAATATTTTTAATAACAAGAAAGATAAGCAAGAAAAAATTATTAAAGAAGTAATAGAAAGTAAAATAACAGGAGAGCAGGCGCAGTCATTAATTAAAGATATCTTTATTACGGATAGTTTAGATAAAGATATTATCGCCGGGGAAATTGACGACTTATTAAAGAAAGAAACTGTCAAAAAAATGATTAATAACATATCTAATATATCACAACCTAATAATCAAGGTTCTAGCGCAGGCTCTAACGGTGGCGGTGACATAGGATTTTTAGAAGATAATAAGTTTTTAATAAAAAAATAAAAAGTAAATAAATGAGGTGAAATAAATTGACTAGAAAATTATCAGACGGTAAAGCGGTTGTAGTTGTAGCGCCGTCCGGAGGAGTTACGCAAGGCGTATGGTATGATATAAGCGGATTTATGGGGCTGTGTACAGCGGATGCCCTCGCTACATATGATACCAGTTTAGAGGTCGCGTTATATGAGTATGAGACTACCCAAGTACATACAGGGGATACCTTTGCAGTAGGCGATGCGGTTTATTGGGATGCTACCGCTGACGAATTTACGTCTACAGTAGGAACAAACCATTTAATAGGTAAAGCGACCGCAGTAAAAGGCGCAAGTGATACAGTTCTTACATTTAAAAGAACTACTTTGGATTCTTAATTTAAATTAAAAGGAGGTGTACTAATTGGTATTTAATATAATAAGTAAAGAAAAGTTAAAATCTCAATTAAAGGGTTTTACAGGTAGTAGAATTGGAACATTTAAACATGGGGATACAATAAGGAAGTTTAAATATAATGTTGTAAATGGCGAGGTGGAGACATTCGCATTTGATAAACCTATAGGCGAAATGATTACATCTGACGAAAGCCAAGCCTATTTTTTAAAAGAAGTTTATCTTGAAATTGATTTAGGAAGAGACGAAGAACCACTATTATATAAGCCGTTATACGAAACTTTGGAAGACCCCAATTTTCCAAAAGTATTTAAGGCGGTATGGATGCAAGAAGGGCGCGTAGTATTTTTAGAACACATAGAAGGTAGCGAAGTAAAATTTGGTACTAGAAACGCCGAAGAAGGCGACACGGCAAATATCGTAACATATGCCGGAGGTTTTGAGTATACAGAAGATATGATAGTGTATAATGAAACTTTTAACATGCAAATGTTAAACCGTAGCATGGGAGAAAGCCATAACATGTTATTAAATCATATACATTTATACCCTATTATAAGTTACGGTTATACATCTGCTAATCAAACACCAGCTAGTACAGTATATGACACCCCAGCCCAGCCGGATTGGTCTGACTGGACAAGAAGGGTTATGAATACTAGGAAAACTTTAATTGATGCCGTAGAAGCTTCAAGGCTTGCTACTCCAAGCAGAAAAGGAAGTAAATTACTTATTCACCCGGGAAATGAACAATTAATCGCTGATGCTTTAGGTAATTTACAAGTATCCGGGGAATTTCCAACAAATGTTTTGGGGATAGATGAAGTAATTGCTTACGACGGGGGCAGTATTACCGTAGGCGCGCAAACTTATACTTATCCTCCATGCCCTACTACAAAAGCATATTTGGTAATGCCTAGAAAATACATGAAAGAATTAATAAAGCATGATTTAAGGGTAGATGCTGATAATGCGGATTTATCTAGGTTGATAGAACAGCAATTAGTTGGTAGGAGTAGGCGCGGGGTTTACGCTGGAATAGCGCGTAGCGTGCAAGAAATTACACTTCCTGCATAAAGCAGTTAAAATAAAAGGATATTAGGCACGCTTAAAGCGTGCTTTTTATCTATTAGTTAGAAGGTGGTATATGTGGAATCTAGCGTATTAGCATATATTAGGGAGGTAATAGATGATACCTCGGGGGCTATATTTTCAGATAGCTTTATTGAAAGTATATCCACTAGTAAAGATAATAATACAGAGAAAACAATATCCGAGTTATTTTTAATACTAGCTAGTAAAGTAATAAGTAGTAGTGTATCAAGCTATTCTATAGGCAATGAAAGTTATAGCCTGTATGATGCGTATAAAAGATATTTAGAATTAGCCGAGATATGGAATAAAAAATCTAGTAGTATGAACGCCGGGGCTTTATTTGAAAATAATATAAATAAAGATACTAACGAAGAAGCAGAACAACAATCTAGTTATAGAAATCTGATGGGGGATGCTTATAGTGCTGAATAACCTAGTAGCAACAAAAAGAAATATGGCAAATATGTCAATTTTAAATAACCCCGAAACTATAACAATTAATAGAAAAATTATAACGCTTAATACTGCTACAGGTGGTAAAAATATAGTTCAAGATAATTTTAATATTACATGTAGAATAACCAAAATTAATAATAGTGATTTTACAGGTAATGAAAATATAGGACTACAAAGTATTTATAATGGTGCTGTTGTTTTAGCAGATTATACAGCACCATTTTTACAAGATATGAATAAATATAATTATAGTTTTGAATACGATAATCAGAATTATAATGTTAAATCTGTTATGATTAATTTAGAAAAAGATAATATAACATCTATTCAATTAATATGTGAGGTGGTTTAATTGTCTAGTGTTGTAGGAGTAGAAGAAATAGTAAGAAATATAAACAGATGGAGCGAAAGAACCGAGAGCGGTATATTTGCGTTAGCAGACATATTTGGTAAAGGTACATTAGAAAGATATGCAAAATTAAATAGGAAATGGAAAGACCGCACCAGTTCGGCGCGTAATGGGTTGCATGGCGGTGCTTATAAAAAAAGCGGTAATATACATATATATATCGCGCATCGGGTGCATTATGGCGTATATTTGGAAAAAGGTATGTCGGGCAGATATGCTATATTATTACCAACTATACGGGCTAATAAAAGTAAATTAAGCAGGGCTATAAATAATTTTATTAATAGTTAGGAGTGTAAAAATAATGTCTACAAATTTGACACAATATAAATGTGATTTATCAAGTACAGGTATGGAAAGATTAAAGTGTAAGTACGACCCCCAGTCAAAAAAGGTATTAAGAAACGGGGTTATAGTATCCAATGACGGCGTAGGGTATCCATATGCAATAAAATTAGAGCATGGTAAAATATATTCTTTTGATTTGAGTAAAGAGGAACAAAAATTTACGGTCGAAAGATTATCTAAATACCTTGTAGAAATAGGTACTATAGAGAGTGAAAATAAAAAGGTAAGTAATGAGGATACAAAAACAGAAAAAGGTAATAACACGGTAGAAACTTCTACTAAAACAGCTACAAAAAAAAGTAAAGATAAATCCGGAAAAACTAAAAAAGATAATAAAGATAATAAAGAAGTAAAAGTAAAAGAAGTAAAAGAAGAAAAAAAAGAGGTAGCAGGTGAGTAAAAGGCAGGCGATACACGATAAATTAACGTCTGTTTTAGGAATACAGATTTATCAACCGCATATAGTTACCCTAACTACGCCTAAACCTTTTATAGTTGTAAATAGATTTGATGAAGTATCAAGCAATATTAAAAACGGTTTTGATGATTTTTATTTAATTTTCGCTTATATAGATATGTATAAAGATATATCTTTATTGGATACATTGATAGAAAATATAAAAAATAACCTACACGATAAAATAATACCCTATTTAACTGAAAAGTACCAAATAGATTATGTAGGGTTTTACGGGAATTCTATAATAGAAGAAGATTGGGGCGCGGTAGGTCAAGGGCTTCAATTTAGGATAAATGAATTAATTATATAGAAAGGTTGTGAGATTATGGCAGTTGCAGACGCCCAATATATAACCGGGTATTTACGAGGTATAAAACTTATAAGAATCCAAACTTTAGAGGCAGACGGCAGTAACCCCGGAACGCCAGTATATTATAAAATAACTACGCCTCAAAGTGTGGGAATATCTATGGAAATTGAAGAAGGGGAAAGTTCAGTATTACGCGGGGGTGATATTGTATTAGCTAGAATACAAGATATTGACACTATTGTAGGTGGTACGCTAACATTTACTAATGCCAAGTTTGATATAGAAGCGCTATATCACTTATGCGGTGGTACATTAATAGAAGAAACAATAGACTTGACCGATTATAATACAGGTTGGGAAATGCCAACTATAGCAGAGCAACAAACAAGAACCCCTACACTTTTAGAAATATACATTCAAAACTTTTCAGCCGGGGGAGTACAAACTAATTGGGTTAAGTATATTTTTGGTTGGTGTATTGGATACGCCCCTAATATAGAACATAATGACCAAGAATGGGCTACCCCGGAATTAACTATTAAATGTAGTGAAAACGAAGCCCAGAGTTTACCTATTTATACGAAAGAATATGTAGATGCTTTACCTGTATAATATAATTTATGTATTAGAATACAATTAATGCTATAATATCTATAGCATTAATTTTTTTTTATAGGAGGTAGTTTATAGATGGATAGCGAAAAAAGACCGATAAATATAGAAGAATTAAAAAATTTAGCTAAAGGTACTATTATAGCAATACCCGGATACAATGAAGAAGATAGCATAAATGTAAGGGTTAAAAAAATTGATTTTTCTAAAGAAATGTTAAACGGAAAATATAATTTATCTAGTTTTTTAACGGGGTCAATTATAGAGGAGTTAAATAATACAAGTACCGACGAAGAACGGGAAGAAATTATAAAAAAAGAAGCCGTAAAAGAAGGGGGCGAAGTTATAGAAGATATGTTCCCTATGTTAGATAATATATGTAAAGAGTGTTTAATAGAGCCTACATTTGAAGAATTTGAAGAAGTTTACCCCCTAACTTTAAATCAAAAATATGCGATTTTTGATTGGGTGTTAGGGGGTATCCGGGATTTAAAGCCCTTTCGTAGCAAGTGATTTTATTTTAGAACTGGCGTATACTGCGAAAGAGTTCGGGCAGAAGCCCAGCAGTTATATAACTAATCTGGGAAGTTATGAAGCTTACAGTCTTGATACTGCTTGTATGTATGCTATTAAGCTAGAAGAAGTAAAAGCCAATAAAAAATTAGAAAAACAAGATAATAATTGTAACAAAGGTTACAATAACACAAAGTATAAAGGTAACGCCCAAAATTGGTTATAAAATATTTTGGGTGTTATTATTATATAATAGTTTTGGAGGTGGTTTAGTTGGCTGAAAACTTAGGAAGTATTAGAGCGGAAATTATATTAAAAATAGATAGGTTACAACAAAGTGCAAAAAAAGCGTCAAACTCTATAAGAGAATTAGGCAATAATATATCAAAAGAAATGAGTAACGCGAAAAAAGATATAAAAGATGCCTTTGAGACTATTGGCGTAAATGCGGATAGCGCTAAAACCGCGTTAATTGGCGCAGGTGTTGGCATAGCTGGCGGTCTTTTAGCTATGAGCGCGGGGGCGCAAGAGACAGAAAAAACATTTAGAAAATTTGAAGCACAAACCGGGTTAACTGGTAAAGAGTTAGAAAACTTCAATAAAAAAATTAAGGACAGTTATTTAAAAGGTTACGGCGAAGATTTAGCCGAGGTATCAGATACATACCAAAAATACCAGAGGTCTTTAAAATTATCAGCAAAAGAAACGCAAAAACTAACAGAAGGTAGTTTTGTATTAAGGGATTTGTATGATTATGATATTCAGGACTCTTTAAATGCGGTAACCTCCATAGTTAAAAATTTTGGTGTAGAAGGAGGCAAGGCGCTAGATATTGTTACTAAATCGGCTCAACAATCCGGAGATAGAGCGGGCGATTTACTAGATACTTTTGGAGAGTATTCACAACAATTTAGTAAATTGGGGTTTAATGCCGAAGAATTCGCGGGTATACTTGTACGCGGTTTACAAGATGGACAATTTAATACAGACCAATTGGGCGACAGTGTAAAAGAATTTGGCGTAAATCTTCTTGAATTAGCAAAAGAGGACGATAAAAACTTAAAGGATATAATAGGTAATAAAAAAGTTTATAGCAAGATAGTAAAAGGTTTGTCAAAAGATACTAAAAATACCGCGGGTACTATGGAGTTAGTCAATGCAAAACTAAAGGCAGAAAAAGACTTAGTAAAGCGTAACGCTTTGGGTACTGCATTATACGGTACATTATGGGAAGAATTAGGCGGGGATGCCGTCCTTGCTTTGACCGAGATTGATGGAGGCTTGAAAGACTTTGAAGGTTCTAATAAAAAAGCTAATGAAACATTAAAGGGTAATAAGGTAACAATGAAAGAGGTTAGCAGGCAGTTAAAAAGTATATCAGACGAATTTGGCACAAGATTAGCACCGTATATATCGAAAGCAATAATAAAGTTAAGTGAGTTTTTAACTAAGATTTTAGACTTTGTAGAAGCAAACCCAGTTATAACTAAAATCGGCGTAGCTTTTGGTATTGTAGCATCGGTAATCTCTACATTATTAGGGGTGGTAATTTTAATTTACCCATATATACAAACGGCTATAACTGTATTTACTGCACTATCTGGGGTATTAGGTACAGTAGTCGGGGCAGTATTAGCCTTTATCGGCACTATAGGGGCTTTGCCTATTATAATTGGTGTGGCTATTGTGGCACTTGTAGCGCTTATAATATGGAAATGGGAGGAAATAAAAGAATTTACTATATCTATATGGAATAGTATAATCGAATTTTTTAAGGGGTTGCCAGAAACTTTAAAAAATTTGTGGAATGATTTTTTTGATTGGCTTATAAGCTTTACACAAAGTACCGGGGAAAATGTTAATAGTATATGGGAAGATATATTAAGCTTTATTACTTCTATACCAGATAAAATATATACTTTCTTTACCCAGACTTTACCTAAGTTTGTTGGTTTTGTAATTGGAACATTTTTAAAGCTTCATATTAAATTAGGTAAAGAGATATATAAAACCTATACGGTTTATTTACCTAATCTGATTTTAACTGGGTTAACTAAAATGTATAACTTTTTTACTTCTACAGTGCCTAAGATACTTTCAAAAATAGGCGAATTAGCAGTAAAAGGCACTATTAAATTTTTACAATTTAGAAATATGCTTATCCAAAAAGCAAAAGAAGCTATAACAGGCGCATATAATTGGATAAAACAATTACCGGGTAAAGTAATTTCTATTGGTATATCTGCATATAATAAAGCTAAAAGTGTCGGTAACATGATAAAAAATGGATTAATAAATACTATAAAAACTTTGCCGGGTAAAGTAAGTCAGATAATAAAAGATGCTATAAAAGGGGTAGGAAGTTTAGGCAGTAAAGCATATTCAGCCTTGAAAAATATTGGGCGTAATATGTGGAATGGTTTTAAACAAGGCATGGGGATACATTCCCCAAGTTATATCGAAAAAGCAATGTTTAAGATAAACGACGCGAGTAAGGCAATGAGAGAAACCCTTTACAATGATATTAAAAGCTTAAAAAAACTACCAAATAATAATACTTTGCGTAATTTAGCAGGGAATAATATAACTAATAATAATAGCAGTAATAGGCGTATTATAAATAATTTTAATTCCCCGCTTGTTAGTGTTGGCAACGGGGAGAAAATACCAGCAGGGTATAATTTAGGAACAAATGTATATAATGAAATATTAAAAAAAATGAGGGGTGAGGGGGTCTAATATGTTTACTTTTAATGGAGTTACTGCAAGTACTATGGGTATAAATGTAAATAGGGCTACCATACAGGCTATAACTAATCAAGACAATCAATTTAAAGAATTAACAGCTGACGACGGGTTATTAGACTTTGGAACATTTTTAAAAGAAAAATACATAACTTTTGAATGTAATTTTAAACCTAAAACTTCTCTATCTGTAATGATGGCTACTATTGATACTTTAAATGGATATTTAAATCCAAAACTAGGGTTAAAAAGCTTAATACTAGACTCTACCCCAGCTAGGCAATATTTTGCAAAGCTGGCAAACGGATTAGACATTACAAAAGTAGTAAGAACCGGGGCAGTATTTAATTTAGTTTTTGTTTGTCCAGACCCTTACGCGTATACTATTGCAAGTACTAATATACAATATACAACGGGCGGTACTAAAAACCCCAGTATTGGGGGTAATGCTACCGTAAAACCAATTATTACTATAGTGGCAGATATAGACCCTGCAGACGACCATTTAGTATTAAATTTCAATAATGATGAAGATATTATAGAGATAAAAGATACTATAACAAGTAGTTACGAATTAGAAATAGATTGTAATAATTGTATTGTAATTTATAGAAATATATCTACCTTGGCAGAGTCTAACGGTCTGCCTTATTTAGAGCGCGTAGCATTTCCAGAGTTATTAAACGGGGCTAATACTTTGGAAATTACAGTAGGTAGCGGAATGAGTTTAACAAGTATAGATATAGACTATAATGCAAGATACATATAAGGGGGCTTAAAAATGCAAGTAGAAAGGGTTATAAGTAAATTAGATTTTACGTCGGAGTTAATCCCAACAGAAAATACTAATTTACTTTTAAGAAATAATCAAATAAATAGAGAGTATTACGATTATTTAAGGTACTTTATGTATTATTACTATTGGTCTTATGGGTGGTTACACCCTCGAAAATTAGCGGATAATATAAGCGAAGAATTTTTGTTTTACGATACTTTAAACACCGTAGCAGGCTTTACGGTATATAATACCGTATCCATAATTGACGACCCGTATAAATATATTGATAGGTCATACCCCTCTACCGAAGTGGCAGACTTATACGACGGTTGGTTAGAAGAAACAACGGGGCTAACATCTGACGGGGGTGCAGATAGATATATAAGTTTTGTTTTTGCATTAAGCGATGCTGACTTATTGGCAGGAACAAAAGTATTATTTACTCAAAGAATATCGTCAAATGTTGGTTACCATATAGCTTTTACAAATAGGCGTTTATATATTAGATTTTATGATAGTGCAAATAATTTGTTATTAGATGAATTTGTTACAGCCACTTTATTAGAGTCTAAGAAATGGTATCATTTAGTACTTACACATAGCAATAATACAGTTAAAGTATTTATTGATGGTATTTTAATTAAACAATTAGCATATTCCGGTACAATAGATTATGTTAATCCATTTATGATAGGTAATATGTTAGCTGGCGGTTATCATTTTAGGGGGCTTTTTAGGTCTTTAACTATAGGTAGTGAATACCTTACAGATGAAAAAGTTTACCTTTTTCACAAGTATTTTAAAGAAACTTTTGAAATGATACCCTTTTATAAAGACACTGGGTACGACTTTTTAGTTACCCGGAGTGGTACATGGGTAGTATATTATGACGATAATCTACCGAAGCCGGGTTATGCTTCTTGGAGTAACACAGCGGGCAATTATGTAAATTTCACTTTTACAGGCGCGGTATTTCATGTATGGATACCAAAAGAGTCAGGTATATCTGGGGTAGTTGATATTTATTTAGATGGGGTATTTGAGGCTACAATAGATACATCTACTTTACCTACAGGGCTACAAACAATTTACGAAGTCGAAGGGCTAGGCGCTGGGGAACATACTTTAAAAATAGAAATAGTTAGTGGCACATTTGTATTTTATGGCGCAGAGGCTTTTATTGATACTACCAGAAAAATGATAGAAAATGTTAGATATTTAGAAGCTGACACCCCGCAAACATATTACGCTATTGAAAAGTCTTTACCGCGGTTAATGCCTAGATTTGAATATGATGGGGTAGACGAAACTAAATTATTATTTTACAGATATTTAGATAGTACCGACGAAGATTTAATTACATATGACGGGCTAAGATTCCATTATACTTATGGGTTAACCGAGAGAAACACCAATTTTGATAAAACAGTGAAAAGCTTCGACCATTTAGTAGCTACCTATTGGTATAACGCGGGGTATTGTAAAACAAATAACGCACCTGTTAGTGATGGAGGCACAGATAGAACTATATCAATATGGTTTAAGCCAGAGTCAGGGGATTTAGACGGCAATACTCATTGTTTAGTCACTCAAAGAACCGCTACGAATAATGGATACCATTTAGGGATTCGTAATACCGGGGCGGTATATGCCACGGCGTATAATTCATCTAATACATTAATAGTAAACCTAGTAGGTACTACCGTCCTAGAGGCTGGAAGATGGTATAATGTAATGCTTACGCATAATTCTACTAATTGCTACCTATATTTAAATAGCGTTCTTGATGTATCAGGGTCTATTACTGGAACTGTTGACTATGTTGGTTACCCTTTTTGGTTTGGAAGGAAAGAAGCTACATGGCAATATTACGGGCAATTATCAGGCTTCTTTATTTATTCAGGATATTTAAATAGTACACAGATAAATGACTATATAGATAATGCTAAACAATATCGCAGAGTACTACCCCAGCATTGCACGGTAGCATTATCAAATGAAGATACAGACTTTAAAATGAGAGATTCCGCGTCTCATAAAGATATATTTTTAAATAAAGGTGAAAGCTATAAAATAACTTTTACAGGTAAAAAATTAACTGTTTATGGTAGCTATGCAAATGACGGGGCGGTAGGACATGCTTACGTTAAAATAACCCCAGCACAAGAAGAATATTTGTTTTATACCGGAATAGATTGTTATTCGGCTTCATATGCCTATGATGTTATTTGCGAATTTGAGGCAGATACATTTGGTACTTATACATTAGAGATATATAATACTTCGGAGGTAGAAGATAATTTTATATTTATTTCCGAATGTGTTTTTGAGTATGGAAATAATCAAATAAAAGACTATTCGGGGTTTAATAACCACTGTGAAATAATAAATTATACAGATGGATACATTTTTGACGTTTTAGGGTTAAATAGGTACGCTTATGCTTTACAAGGTGCAGGAGGCGACACAGGGTATATAAGACTAAATAAAAACATATATCAGACTTTAGGAGACAAGTATTTGTTTGCTATGTGGTTTAAGCCAGATTCTAGGGCTACAAGCGGTATAACTTATATGACATTATTGGATACTGATTATAATACCGAGCCAGAAACTGACGAATTTATAAGCGTGGGATATTTTCAAGACTTTACAAATTCTAAAGATATTTTAGAGTTTTACGATGAAAATTGCATCAGTCAAACTGTAGATATTCCCGAGTTGCAAATTGACGACTGGTACTTTTTAGCTTTTACTGGGGATAATGTAGCACAAGAAATAAAAGTACTTTTATGCCAGCAATCAGATAACACGGTATTACTAGATACTACACTAGCTTTTAATATTTCACCATATACATATTTAAAAGAAGATATCAGACCAATTTGGATAGGTTGGGATAGCGGAGGATATGATGCATTTGAAGGGTCAATAGATAGTGTATTATTTGAAGGAAGTACAGAACGAACTATTGAGGACATGAAAGAATATTTCTATCTTAACGCACCAACTAATGGAGGTACGCTATTAGATGGAAATATTAATGTAGATGAGTATAATAATTTGCGATTATATAAACAAGGGGTAAACTCATTTCCAAAACAGGGGCAGTATATAAGTAAAATATATAAATTACAAAATGGTAAATTCTCCGGATATGGTAAATTACTATTTACAAGTGAAGTCAACGATTTTACAAGTATATACGACATACAAACACGTACAAGCGCGAACGCAGAAACAAACACCCCTACATGGAATAGTTGGGTAGATTTGGGAGAAGATTCAGCAATAGACAGCCCAAATTTGGAATATCTTCAATTTAGATTTAAGTTTGAAGGTAAATGGGATTTTACGGACAGCCCAACAGTAAGCAAAATAGAAATACTTGATATAGACGCCGACCCGTTCCAGCGTAAAGCTTTTAGTTTACCTATCATATACGACGTAGATACAAATTTAAAAGAGGCTGTTATAAATAAAAATACAGAGAGCTATATAGTAGAAGAATTAAACGGGGCTAAATATATAGAATTTACATTTCCTTATACTAACAAGAGAGATAGTATAAATATCGAGGGTTTAATACAGATGTATAATGAAATGTACACAATTAGAAAAATAGAGGATATAAGACAAGGAAATATATTATTAACTAAAGTTTATGCCGAGGCTGGTTTTTATAATTTGCAATACAGCGCGCCAATAAAAGAAAAAGAATTTGCAGAAACTACCCCAGATAAAATAATAAAATATGTATTATCTGATACAGGCTGGGAGCTCGGGGAAACAGATATATTTTTGACAAGAGATTTTTCCATAGAAAATAATTCTAATTGCCTACAGCTATTAAGAAGTATCCAAAAGCTTTATGGTGGAGATTTAAAATTTGACTCCAAAATAAAAAAAGTATATTTGTATGAAGATAGCGGGATAGATAATGGGGTTATATTCTCATACAAACGAAATATCGAAATATCAAGGGAAATAGATAGCTATGATTATGTAAACAGATTATATATTTATGGTAATGGGGGTATTAGTATAGCAGAACATAACAACGGCTTAGAGTATATAGATTTAGCCCCAGTAACAAATATACCATTTATCAAAAATAAAACCGTATCAAATGAAGATATAACAGATACAGAAATATTATATAAATATGGGTTATATTTAGCAGAGAAATATAAAACTGAAAATATAGTATATAATTTAAAAGCTAAATATCTAGAAACAAATAATAACAATTTACCGGAGTATAATGTAGGTGATATTATTACGGTTTACGATAAAGATTTAGATATTACGCTACAAACAAGAATAACAAGCATGAAGTACGATGTCTTAAATCCTATTAATTCAGAGTTAGAACTATCTAGCACTACAAGGAATTTAGGTGATGATTTAAGCGAATTTATGCGATATACTGAAAAATTTAAAAAAATAAATTTCAGGGTTTTAATCAATATGATGCGCAATTATGTATTCGCAAATACACGTTATTACGGCTGGATAGAAAAAAAATATATTGCAATATATAAAACGTCTGCAATAAACACAAGCGCAGGGCTTGTCATAATGAACGACCCGGGAAAAACTTATGTAGATGTATTCGAAAACTTAGAATTAAATATTATAGTTGGTACTTTGAAGTCTGGCGACGAAATAAAAATAATAGGGGAGTATGGAAAGTACTATAAAATACAGTTTTATGGCGTAAATGTGTAATTATATTACATGATTTGTTAAAATTCTATTATACTTGTACTTTTTAACTTGCAAAAACTATTTATGTATACTATAATAAAAATAGTTAATTTGACAAAACTTATACTTGAATATAAAATTATAAACTCAATATCTTATGGCTCATAAGATATTTTTTTTTTAAAAAAAAAAATTATCTTAATCTATTACATGCCTTTTTTTGTAAATACCAACAAATATGTTATACCTGCTATAAAATGTTATAATAATACTATAATATTTGTACGGGGGTGGGATAATTGGATAAAAATATTTTTTACCTAGATTTAGGACACGGGGGCAAAGACCCCGGAGCAATAGGCAACAATCTAGTTGAAAAGACCGAAAATTTAAGAAAAGGCTTAAAGTTTAAAAAAAGGTTAGAGGAACACGAAATAAAAGTGTATGTAACAAGAACTACAGATAAATATATAAGCCTTACAGATAGGGCGAATTATCTTAATAGTAAATGCAGTGATAGCAGTCTTTTAATGATTTCTTTTCACCATAATTCTTTTGAAGATGCGCAAGGTTGCGAAACTTTTAGGAGTATACACAACAGTAAAAACTCTAAAGTTGGTCAATTTTGCGATAAAGTTTTAAACGAAATGAATAAGCTAGGTTTTAAAAACAGAGGTAATAAGACACGCGAGAGTAAAAAATACCCGGGTCAAGATTACTATACAGTTATTAAAAAAACAAAAATGAAAGCTGTTATTTTTGAGGCTTATTTTTTATCTAGTAAATCCGATGTAGAACTGGGTAAAAAGAAAGAAAATGAAATAGTAGAAGCACTTGTAAAATGTGTATGTTGGTATTATGGCATAAAATACAAACCTATTAAAAAACCAGAACAAAAGCCAGAACATTGGGCAGATGAATCATATTTATATTTAAAAAATAATGGTATAGGCATTTCAGACAAATTATATAATACACCATTATATCGGGCTAATGCTTTTAGTATGTTAGCAGATATGTTAAAACAGTTAAACACTAAAATAAAAGAGTTAGAAGATGAAATAGAACTACTAAAGCTAAAGTAAGGGGTATATAAATGAATAATGATATAATAGCTATGATACAATCTAATTTTTCAGAGTTAAAGCACGATATAAATACCAGATTTGACAAATTAGAAGATAAAATAGAAAAAATGGTAAATAAAGAAGATTGTAAGAATAATAGAAATGTTTGTAGTAATATAACACAGCAGAAATTATCAATTAAAAAAATTGGAGTTATCTCCGGTATTATTGGGGTAGTAGCTACAAACTTAATCATGATTTTTAAAATATTATCAGGAGGCTGATTACATGGAAAAACAGAGTAGATTTAGGAGCGTAGTAGTTTGGGGGTCTATTGTAGCTTTCATTTTACCAATACTAGGGCATTTTGATTTATACAATAGGGCGGGTATAACACAGGAAAATATTAAATTATTAATTGATGCTTTATTTTTTATTTTAGTATCTTTTGGTATACTCAACGACCCAACAAATAAAAAAGGCTTTTAATATGGGTAAAATAATACATTTAAAAGACCATAAAGAATCATTAGTTAAATTTATCGAGAACATTCTACAGATGGCTAAAGACGGAAAAATAGAAAAAATAATGATAGCTTCTTTTAGTACAGAGAATAAAGACGGAATAATACCCGAGGTATTAACGGGATATTATGATTTAGAAACATTAGAAAAACAGTTTTTATTATCTGTACTTCAAACAGATTTATCATACTTTACAGTAGAAGCCAATATAGATAAATTAATAGAAAAAATAGAATAGGGGTTTTTATACCCCTATTTTTAATTGTAGTATGTAATGTGATAAAATTAATATATTAAGTAATAGGGGGTTAGATAATGGCTGGGAAAAATAATGCAAGAAAAGCAAATGAACAAAGCATGGGGCAAAATGGTTTTACTTATATATCCGATACAGATACACATTCAGGTGAGTATTGTTGTGTATACGCTGTTGAAGATTCAGTAATAGAAGATATTACAGGTGATAATATAGACGAGGAAAGCTCTAATATATCTTTGGTTACTGGGTGTTTTGTAGTTGGATATATTGAAAGTTTTAAACTAGCTAGTGGGAGTGTAATAGCTTATATAGGAGATTGGGAGGAAGTTTAATAGGGGTGATATAATGCCACAATTAGGGGTAGGTAATAGTATTGTAAAAAGAGTAAATATAATTAACTCAAATGTATTTATAAGTACATGGAAAACAGACAACACAAGCACAGGAAGTAGCACAGACCATCAAGTTAAATTACCTCTTGAATCAGGAGGTACATATAACTTTGTTGTTGACTGGGGAGATGGACAAAAAGATACTATAACAGCATACAATCAAGCAGAAGTTACACATACATATAGTAGTATTGGAACTTATGAAATAAAAATAAAAGGCACAATTGAAGGATTTGTTTTTAATAATTCTGGTGATAAACTTAAATTATTAAGCATAGATAACGGAGGAATACTCAATGTTGGTAATTCAGCAGGAAAATTTTATGGGTGTACGAATCTAACTAGCATAAACAATTTAGATACATCAAATGTAGTAAATATGTCTGAGATGTTTAGAGGTTGTTCAAATTTAACATTAATTGGGAATTTAAATACATTAAATATAGAAAATATGGATTACATGTTTTACGGATGTACGAATTTTAATCAAGCAATTAATTTTGATACATCAAATGTAGAAAATATGTCTTATATGTTTTATTTATGTTCAAATTTCAACCAAAATGTTAATTTTAACACATCTAATGTAGTGAACATGAATAGTATGTTTTATGCATGTTCAAATTTCAACAAACCTATTAATTTTAACACTCATAAAGTTACAATTATGTATGCTATGTTTTATAAGTGTACTAATTTCAATCAACCTATTTGCTTAGATACTTCTAAAGTAACAACTACAGCTTTTATGTTCAGAGAATGCACGAATTTTAATCAGTCTGTTAGTTGTTTTAATACTTCTAAAGTAACAAATATGTATGCTATGTTTCAAGATGCATTTGATTTTAACCAAGCTATTAGCTTCAACATAGAAGCTACAACAAATATTGATTACATATTAGAAAGCACAAATTTGTCAATAGCGAATTACGATAATTTGTTGTTGGAATGGGCAAATGAGCAAAATGTAAAAACTGGATTAACTTTTAGGTGTACTGCAAATTACACAAGTGGAGGAATTGCCGAAACAGCAAGAAGCTATCTTGTGACAACAAAAAGCTGGACAATTTTTGATAATAGCGGAGTATAATTAAACAAAAATATAATTTTGTTTAATAAATACAAAATATCTTTTAATATAGTATAATAATATTAACTTCACAATAATTTAGAAAAGGGGTTTGATATAATGAGATATATCGAAAACATAGAACAAAGCACAGGGGATAATATAGCACTGGCTAACATAGCCACGTATATTAATTTCACTAATGACGGGGTAAATCCAGTTACATTTAATGTAGATGGGGAAAGTGAATTAAGCGACCCTATAACAGTTAAACAGAATGAAACTTTTAGCGGGTATTTTTATGCATTTCAAAATATTACAATTACTAATTCGGGTTCGTCTCCAATCAGGGTTAAAATAGGAAAATAAATAAATTAAGACAATAATAATATACTCAAAGTAAAAAAAGCCTTTTAAGGCTTTTTTTTTATACTTTTCTTCCAACCAATATTTGTATATCTACACTACTACCATTTACAATAGTAATACCAGCGAAAGGCGTATCAAATACATATTCTATAGTAACTTCGGGGGGTACTGTTATAGGAGAACTAAGATTATCATCAGGGTTAATTGTTATACTGTTGGTATCGTCAAAGTTTGTTACTTTAAGGTAATTTGTTTGTGTTAACCCAGTTACAGCAGTTGCATCCGATTGTTCTATACAATCAGTTATTTGAATATTTTCCATGCTAAAACCTCCATAATTACATACTTTATTAAAGTATATCATATTGGTATACTGTTTTAAGAAGTCAAAAAAAGTTTGCATATATATTTAATGTATGCTATACTTATTATGTAACACATAATAAAAAATGATGCGAAAGAGGGGAGTAAAAAAAAATGTCAAATAATATAAACGGTAATTATAACTTTAATGCCAAATATATATCTATTTTACTAAAAGAAAGAAATATAGAGAGAAAGGAAATAGCAAAAGCATGGGGGTTAAATACAGTTAATACTAATAGACGTATAACTGGTTATATTGCTATGACACCAGAGCAAGCAATTATTTTATCTAATATTCTTAAAATGCCCGTTAAAGATGTTTTTTGTCCAAGCATGGACACGGTTAAAAATACTATAACTAATAACGCTTTAAAAGATATATAATAATTAAAAAAAAAATTAAATATAAATTAAAATAAAATATACTTTTTAAGTATATTTTTATTTTGCCATTTTTTAATATTTTTAAGTGTACCTAACTAAAACCCAGTTAAATACTGCTTTTAACTAATTGTGTAACTAAGTTACCTTGAAAAATACCCAAGTTAGTGCAAGGTATAACTTACTAGTATAAGTACTTACGGGGTTTTGTAACTAAGTTACCTAATATTTTTACACACCATATATATATAATACTATGTAAACTTTTTTATTGTTATATAATATATATATATATATATATGTGATACATAACAATATAATAATAATAATATATATATATACGTAATAGTATATATTAGTTATATTAGTTACATTAGTTACATTGAGCATATTACTGGCTTTAACCTTGCACTAATTAAAGGTAACATAAGGTAACTTGTAACTAATGCTTAAAAATATATTGTAATACATTAATTGGATTGATTATTTGCAAAGGTTGTTATATAATATACATAAGGATTAGTAAAGATTGTGATACTATAAAATCAATTACTTATAACTAGTAAGTAAGCTGTAGAAGTTCAAAGTATTTCCTGTAGAAAAGCCCTATTTTTAGGGCTTTTCTTTTTGTTTTATATTTTATTTTTCGTACCTTCAAAGGCGTGTATGTCTACATTCCCCGATGGCTTAACTGTTGGCATAGTCATATAAACATCTTTATTAAGTGGAGTTTTTCCCCGCATAACATATTTAATTGATACTATTGTATACAGTATTATTAGTACATTACAGGATTATTATTTAAATTTTTGTTAATAATATTTTATAGAATTTTGGTATATAATTATAAGACAGTACTTTATTTTTATTTACGTCAAAATTAGTTTGCAATAATATAAAATGTATAGTATAATTTTTAATGTAGATGGAATAATATATGTACAATACTTTTAAGGAGGAAATTTAATGGGTCAAATTAACATTTGTAATATACCAGAAGAATTAAAAGAAAAGAATCAGTGGGTATTACATAAAAATAAAATTCCATACCAAATAGACGGGGGTAAAATGGCTAAATCTAACGACCCCAATACATGGGTTAGTTTTGATGAAGCTGTAGAAGCTGTTAGAATGTTGGATGGGTACGGTCTATCCTTTGCGTTAAATAGCGATTATATAGGTATTGATTTAGATAATTGCTTAGACTTAGAGAGAGGTAAAGTAAAAGACTGGGCTAAAGATATAATAGAGAAGTTAGATAAAGAAGCCTATATAGAAAGGTCTTTAAGTGGCACGGGCGTACATATCTTCTTAAAGAAACAAAGAGTATTAAAGCATAAAGATAAAACACAAGTAAATTTTAAACTGGGTAAATATCCGCAAATGTTTAAATATTTTTCTAATGAAATAGTTGAAAAAATAAAAGAAAATAAAAATAATATACCAAAGGATGCAATAGAAATATATTATAAAAATAGATTTTTGACTATTACTGGCAAAGGGTCTAATAATGCAAAAGAAATTAAACCAAATCAAGAATATATAGAGCAATTATTTAAACAATTAGTGGATATAGACACGGCTAACGATGTAACAAAAAAGAAAAAAAAAGGACATGAAGATTACCAAGCAGTTAAGTTAAAAGTTGGTATAGCGGATATTTTAGACATGTATAAAATAAAAGTATCGGGAAATCAAACTATATGCCCTTTTCATGGGGAAAACATACCTAGTTTGTATATTTATTCGTTAACAGATAGTTTTTATTGCTTTGGATGCAATAAAGGCGGGGATATATTTACATTTGTACAATTAAAAGAAAATTTAGATAGTTTAGAGGCTTTAAAATTTATAGCACAAAAGTTTGATATATCGTTAAAAAATATTGTATTATCTGATTCCAAGGTAGTAGCTGATGAAGGGTGCTATTTTTATAATACTGGGGAGTCCTTAGAAAAAATTACTAATTTTACAATAGAACCAATCAAATATATAGAATTAGCAGACTTTAGTATAGAGTGTAATATAAGATTAGGTAATACGGTATACAATACTATTATTCCTATTACTGACTTTGAAAACAAACAAAACTTTAAGAAAGCAATACACAAATATACAATGGGTCGAGGCTCATTTTATGGGAGTGAAACACATGTAGAATATATAAAAGACTTAGTAACATTAGATTTAAAAGTTGTAAAAGGTCTTGATATATCAGGTATACACAAAGATGGCGACGAGTATTTTTTTATTGATAATAACAGCCGGATATTGTCCACTAACGGGGTTGATAATGAGTATATACTACATAACAATAGAAACAAAATAGAATATAATATTTTAGAGGATAAAGCAGTAGGTAGCCTCAGTAAATATACTTCACTCATTGAAAACATTTTGAATATAAACAAAAGGGAGACAATGACGACTTTATTATGTTATATGTGTGCATGTTTCTTTAAAACTAGGCTATTTGAGCATAAAATAAAATTTCCTCATTTTAATTTATCCGCCGAGAGTAGCACGGGTAAAAGCACAATTAAAGACTTTATAATAAGCCCGTTTTTTTCGCTTTTAAGTGACGAGAGTGTATCTAGTACTAGATTTCCTATTAATTGCGCATTGAGTTCTAACAATACAATTCCTTTATTATTAGACGAATTTAAATATAGTAAGTTTGACAACAGGCGTAAAACAATGTGGAGTGAAATAAATAGACTAGCATTTGAGGGGCTGACATACAGCAGGGGTAAAATAAATTTATCAAGTGATAATTTTAAATATGTAGCACCATTAATGTTTTTAGGTGAATCTTCATTTACAGATTTGGCTGATAGGAATAGATGTATAGACTCCTATACCATGAGGTATATCGACCCTATGGATTTAAAAAAATTAAATAAATCAATAGATTATTTAATAGCCAATATAGACGATTTAGAGTCATTTGGAAGGTTGTTGCTGGAAAAATCTTTGAAAATTAAAAGTAATGAAGTTAAAGAGTCATTCCTAATATACAAAAATAAGATAAATTCATTACAGCCCCGTAATAGGGAAAATACTGCCGTGGTATTAACAGGTCTTAAATTACTAGTAGAGTTTTTTAATGACTATGATTTTGATATTTTTCAAATATTAGGGGAGGAAGCAGAAGTAATAAAAGGGATAGAGAAATTACAATTTGACGTTAATCAAGGGGGTAAGAATTTTACACTATCTATTGTTCCTAAAATACTAGAAAAATTAGATTTAATGTATGATATGGAATTAATAAATAAAACTCATATAGCTAAAAAAAGTGGTAATATAGCCTTTAATTTAAAAATTCTATTTCCCTTATTTACAAAGTTTGTAAAAGACTATAATGTAGAGACTGAAATAATAGGATATGAACAATTCTTAATTCAATTAAGAAATAGCCCGTATTATGTGGAGTATAATAATGCTAGATTTGAAAGTCAATGGGATTCTAAAAAAACAAAGTCGGCTAAGGCTTTTGTAGTTGATGCACAGATGTTAAAAAATGATGGAATTTGCGAGAATATAATAGAAGCATTAGGATTGTAAATATTTAATATAAATAAAGCAAGATACAAAAAATGTCTTGCTTTATTTTTTATGTCATGATATACTATATATGTATTAAATAAATTTTAGGGGTGTTAATATGAAGTGTATAGATTGTATCTATTATAAAGCCAGTCCTTTAGAAAATGAGTGCGTACTACATGGATACTTAAATTTTAGGACTGATGATAATTGCGACTTAGTAGACGATAATTTTAATCAATTAAAAGACGATATGGGTAATGACTGCTTTATAGAATGTGACAATATTTTAAACAATATGATACAAGGCGGTTATCCACGTAAAAATGATATTGAAAATATAAAGGAAAAATTAAGGGAAATTAAGGGGGCTTAAAAGTGAAATTTGTTAATTTAAATTATGATTTAAACTTTAAATTTTATTTTATGTATATTCCGGAACAAATGTATTTTAAAAATTGTAGAAGTATGTTGACCGTAGACTCTTGGAATAAGATTAGAAAGATAGTGTTAAAAAGGGATAATTATACCTGTCAATGTTGTGGGAGTAAGATTAATTTAGAAGTACATGAAATTTTTAAGGTATATCCAGAAAAATATAATATATTAAAATATGCAATTAAATACATACAAAAAGACATATATACATATTTCAGGCTAACTCAAATAGTAACATTGTGTAAACTATGCCATCAAAGCGTCCATATTAAAAGGGCTTATGTAAAAAATGATGGCAGTTTGCAGGATTGTATAAATCATTTAGCTAAAATATTTAAAATATCTAAAGAAGATGTAGACAGGTACATAAATAAATTTGTATTTAATTCTTATAATCTAAAGAATAGATATAAACATTATATATTTAAGTTAGATTTAGAATATCTTTTTAAAATAGCTTTTGAAAATAAAATAGACTTAGATTTTACATGTTTAAGTTTTAAAGTACCAAAAAAATATACCAGCTATATAAAAGATTATAAATTACATGTAACAAGTTTAAACAAGTAGTTAAATAATAAAATTTGGAGGTTTTACAAATGTTTAAAAATATGGTTTTAAAAAGTCTTATAGTAGTATCTTATTTTGTTTCTCTATGTTTTACTATTTTGTTCATGGTTCAAGTATCCCAGAACCAGAGCAAATTTGAAATAGCTATATATGTATTGATGGGTTTTATTTTAGAAATGGGTAAAATACATTTTACCTACCAATGGGCGTTAAAACCTACTAACAGGGCAATTGGAACTTTATCATTGATACTAATATTTGCTTCAATATTTTTTAGTTATGTATTTACCGCTAATACAGCAGTAAACAACAGGGAAGCAGGGAAAGAAGTAACACAAGAGTATAAATTACAACAAAAAACTATAGAAGATAATATAAACGAAAAAAATAGGCTTGTTAAAATATTGGATACTTTAGAGAAACAAAAAGAAGAAGATTTAAACGGTGTACCTAAATCGTGGGTAACTGATAGGTCAAAGATTAGAAAAGAATATGATAAAAGAATAGAAAAAGCTTCTAAAGATATATTAGAAGCTAATAATAAAATAGAAGATAGCAAAATAGAATTAACAAAATTAACCCAATACAAGTATACCACAGTAAAAGGATTTAATCCTACTTCTATAAAACAAGCACCATTATTAAATGTATTAATAGAAGATATTCCAGACTTAACACTTGTACAAGCTATTTGTATTATAATAGGGCTTCTTATAGAAATAATTGGCGTATCTTGTACATTTTTGGAAGGTAGTAAGACAGCTAAAGAAGCAGAGGAAGAAGATATAAAAGATTTGATTAAAGATTTAAAAGTACAAGTAGAAAATAATAATACAAGCAGAAACATACAATATACAAGCAGAAACATACAAGATACAAGCACAATCAAGCAAGATACAAGTACATACAAGCAAGAAGCAAGCATATACAAGCAAGTACAAGCACCAGAACAAGCACAAGAGCAAGAGCAAGAGCAAGAGCAAGAGCAAGAGCAAGAGCAAGAGCAAGAGCAAGAGCAAGAGCAAGAGCAAGAGCAAGAGCAAGAACCAGAAAAGTTAAAGCTTGTAAATTTTAATAACATGCGAGAAAGCACCTCAAACACACAAGAAAGCACAATTAAAAACACTATGTCAACTACTACACTTTTAGATGATTATGACTTTATGTCAAAAGTTTTAGATTATCTAAAAAATTATATAGGTAAAGACTTTAAAAAGAGTGATTTAATAGAAGAATTCAACTTAACTAATACACAATATAGAAGAATTATGGAAAAACTTAAAGAAAATAACATTATTACTTCTACAGGTAACAAATATAAAGTTAACAAAGTTGTGTAAATATGTTATAATGTAAGCCTATGTTAAATAAATAATATAAAGCTTTCAGACATAATTAAGCCCTTACGGGCTTTTTTATTACACTTTTTTATTTGGTGTATAGTGGTTGATATTTCACCAATATTTTTATATACTATAATAAGTAAATAAATAAGGAGGGTGCATCGTGAAAGATAGTAAAAGAATTATAGGAATAGACCCCGGGGTTACAAGTGGGGTAGCAATTATTGAGTATAGTAAAGATTTTATCTGTTTGGAAAATGCTTTTACTTTGAGGAAAATTGAAGAAGGAGAACAAGGGGAACAATTATATATTGGGTTATATAGATTACTACCATACATAAAATCTTGTGATATGTTAATTTATGAGGGCTTTCATAACAGCTCTATAACAAAATACGCTAAAATTACACTAGAAATTATCGGAATAGTAAAATACATGACATACACATTAGATAAAGAAATAATTGTAGTTGAACAAATGCCATCTGTTAGAACTGGGTATTTAAAACTATCTAATGATTTTTTAAAACTTCACAAAGTAAAAAATAAGCATCATATAAAAGATGCCACGGCGCATATTTTACGATACATAAACAAGGAGGACGGTATAAATGTACAAACTATCATTTAAAAATAATAGATTACAATTAAATATGACATCAATTGATGCTATGAATATAATAGGGGCATCTAAAAATGAAAATGGAATATCATTCCCCAAAGACCCAGTAGTAATAAACTACTTAAAATCTTTAGTGTCAAAAGATATCCAACTAAATAGAGAGGTTTTAGACTGGTATAATGCCCTAGAATATCATTATAATAAAGTAAAAATATCCAAAGGGATACAAAAAGAATTAAATAACTATATGGATACAATTCTTACAGCCTACCAAAAAAAAGGGGTTAATTTTATGTTAACCGCTAAAAAATGTATTTTAGCTGACGATATGGGTTTGGGGAAAAGCCTCCAATTATTAGCTGGTTTACATTATGTACATTCTAAAAAAACTATAATAGTAGCCCCTGCGTATGTAAAATATACATGGCAAACTGAAATAAATAAATGGCTTACAGGTTATAAAACATTTTTAGCAGATGGCACTAAAAAAGTAAGAGAAGAAATAATAAAAGATTTTAATAGTTGTAATAGCCCAGCTATACTAATAGTTAACTATGAAATGTTGCAGTATAAAAAAACTACAAAAATAGTAAAGGGTATAAAAAGAAAAGTTACAGAGTATAAATATGAAGATATACAACAGCCTTGTGATGTATTAATTTTAGACGAGTGCCACAGGGTTAAAAATAGAAAGAATCTAGCAGTACCAGCTATTAAAAATATACAATCAAAATATTTATGGTGTGCAACAGGTACACCATTAAATAAAGACCCTGCCGAAATATGGCAGATTTTAAATTTAATAGATAGTAGTATATTTACTAGCTATTGGAATTTTGCATATTTTTACTGTAATGTACAGAAAAATTTTTACGGGGGTTTTGATGTAATAAGTATTAGACGGGAAAAGTATTATAATGCCGTAATTAATAGGTATATGTTTAGAAGAATGAAAGAGGACGTACTACCAGAACTACCGGAAAAAATAATAACTGAAATAAAAATACAACTGGATAAAAAACATCGAAATTGTTATGAAAAGCTTTTTTCATATATGGACGGGTGCGGTAATATAATAGAATCTGATTTAGAATTGTTTATTAGGCTGGGTCAATGCGTACAATCTCCAAAGCTGGTTAACTTTAATGTCGAATCATCTGTGTATTATACAATTGTAGAGTTGCATAAAGACATAACAAACGAAAATAAAAATAAGCTTGTTATCGTAGCGTTTGACTCTAAGATAAGCGCTGAATTGTTTTATAACGAGGGGTTTATTAAAAATAGTAAGCTTATAACCGGAGCGGTAAAAATGGAGGAAAGGGAAGATATTTTAAATGATTTTAAAGCGGGCAATATAACAACACTTATAACTACTCAAAAAGCTATATCCGAGGGGGTGAGTATAGACGAATGTAATAATACTATCTTCGCAGATGTAAGTTATAGTAATGTTACAAATGAGCAATTTAAGGATAGAATCAGACGTATGACTTCAAAAGAAGTTAAAAATTATTACTATATAATAGTTGATAATACTTGTCAGGCATTTAAATATTATAAAATGAAAGAGGAAAGAGAAAGCAACAAAGAACTATTGAAGGATACACCGGGGAATACTATTTTAAAAATAAGCGATGAATATTTATTAAAATTAAGATTACAGGGGGAACTAAAAAAGTGATATATAAAAAATATGAAAACATAATTAAAAATAATTTGAATTTTGAACAGTATAGCGATAATGGAAGTTACAGAGATATAATAGATATGAATTGTTACGATTTTAGAAGCATCGAAAATATAATCCCAGCATCTAAATTTTATATGTCTGCATTTAAAGTTAATATGTTTTTTGTTAATAGTGATATGTATTATATAGCAAATATTATTTGTAGATTCGATAAAATTATATCTGACTCTATTATAGAAGAAAAATTAGTAAAAAAGACTTATGAATTAAGATGCAAACTATTAAATAGTAGTAGGCTTAATGTGATTAAAAAGGGTCATTTTTTAGTGTATAAATATATGTATGATAATAATATAGAATGGGCAGATATGCAAAAAATAATTACTAATTATAATAAACTGCTTCATTTAGGCGCTATATTTGATTTAAATACCCACACACAAAACAACACCCCAGAAGGTTTATTATTTTCAATTTTACCCGGATTTTTTAATTTTGCAATACTCCATAATGAGCCAGAAGAAAAACACAAGAATTTTGCTAATTATATGAGTATTATAAAAGCAAGAAAAGCAAAGTTATTTATATTCACTAATCTTGATATAGAGAAAGTAGAGAAAATATATTACAGCAACAATATAACTAAGAGTGGGGAGTATGTTATAATTAAATAATTCTTAGAGTATAATAAATTTATTCTTTGCTGGTACTTATCCGGCTCTTTTTTTTTTATAAAATAAGTGGTTGACTTTACACCACTTTTTTTATATAATACTGTTATTACTTAATTTAAGGAGGATTTTTAAATGTTAGAAAGTCAAATTAACACAAATAAAAAATTAAATATCATGGTGGCAGGAACATCAGGATGCGGTAAATCTACTTTTTGTTGTGGGATAGTGCCACGAAAAGGGGAATTTAAAAAGAACGATATATATAAGGAAATTTGTCCTATTCTATATATAGATACAGAAAAAGGGGCATCAAGTATATTAAAAGCACAGGTGCGCGACTTAGACCCTACGGTGTTGACGCTTAGACATGTATCTACAATATCGCAACTAAGCGCGATATATGATTACATAGCAAAAAACAAAGTGTATAAAACAATAATAATAGACTCTATACACAGGTTGCAATCTCACGGGTTAAATAAATTTAGTAAATATGCAAAAGAAATCAGCCCCGAGATGCTACAGGCTACACAGTATTACCACCCTATGGATTATGGTAAAAACTTAAATCAAATGAAAGCTGTATACGAATTATTTTATAGCTTAGATGTTAATTTAGTAACAACAGTAATAGCCGACTGGCACGAGAAAAGAGACTTAGACGGTAGTATAGTAGGTACTCCACAATATAGGCTGGCACTTCCTGAAGGACAAAGAAAAATATTACCGTCGTACCCTGATATAGTGGGGTTAATTGAATTAAATTATAAAGGTGATAGGACTTTTATTGTTAAACAAACAGATAAATACCCATTTGTAAAGGCGAGGGGTATAGAATCTAAAATTAATAAGGCTACAGTATCAGAGGACGCCCTATTTAACATGTACAAATTATACTATTCACTATAGAAAAAAAATAAAAAAAAAATAGTGGAAAGTGGTTGACATTACACCACATTTAGTGTATTATAATAAATGTAAGTTAGTTGTACGGTTTGCCAAGCTACTATTAGGGTTCAAGACCCGAAGTACTTTATAATAAATACTAGTTAATTATTATATTGGTCGTATGGTTGCGGTAGTGGTAATTGCCCGGTTCGACTCCGGGAGCTAACTTACATAAACAAAAACAAAACAAAAAAAAATTAAAAAAAAAAATTAAAATGAAAAGAGGAAATTAAAATGTCAAATTTTTTATTCAATTTTGAAACAGATGTAAAGGACGGTATCCCAGCAACAGTACATACATTAGTTGTAGAGGACGCAAAAGTAAAAAAAACAACCACAGGGAAGCAAATGATTGCTTTAAAACTAAAAATTGAAGAAGAGAAAGAAACTAACAGCACAGACAACAAAGGGCTTACAGTATATGAGAATATTGTTTTAGAACATACCAACCCAAGAGGTAAATCAATAGTAGCTAGTAAATGTAAAATATTATCTCAATATGCTGGCGTATCGCCTGCCGATGAATCTGGAAATGTAACACTAGACGGTATTAAAAACATGGTGGCGGAATTAGTAGGTACTTACGTAGACGCAAAGCTACGTAAAGACAATGCAAGTGATTTCATGGTAATAGGCAAATTTATTGAACCAGACGAAGAAGCAAAGAAGGAAGAAGCAGTAGTAATATAAAATAAATAAGAAGGGCGGGGTTATTGCCCCGCCTTTTTTAAATGGAGGAAGGAAAATAAAATGAGTAAAAAAAAGAAAAATAAAAGGCTTAATATAGCTTTAACAGAGGAACAGTATAATTTTTTATTAACTTTTATTAACAAAAATCTATCATTAGCTTATAAAATTAGGTATTTAATAGATAAGGAATTAGAAAAACAAAAACAAGTATAGAAATAGAGGTGTTTATTATGGCTTATGACAATTGTATAGAATGTCCTTATAAAAATAATTTTAAGTCGGTATTTTACGAGAATCCAAAAAAAATAACTAGGGATATAGATATTATATTTGTGTTAGATAAACCGAATATATATGAAAAAAATCTAGTAAAAAGTAGTAATATTGATAAACGTCTTTTGTATGCTATGCTTAAACGGCACAATATCCCAGAAGATAGATGTTATATTACAAATCTGTGTAAATGCAGTAGTGAAGATAAAAAACTTAAAACAAAAGCTGTTAAAGCTTGTGTAGATATTTTGAGGAAAGAGATAGATATTTTAAAACCTAAAATCGTTGTAGGTATGGGTGAAGAACCGACCAAATTATTATCTGGTAAAAATAAAGCCTTTTCGCATTTAAGAGGCTATATTTATTATCATGAGGGTAAAAAATTCTTTAACATAAATACCCTTACACCAAAAAATGTAATAGCTAATTATACAAATTATGTTGACTTAAACTTAGATTTTATCAAGTTGGCTAATTTGTATAATACTATTAGATTCGATAAAAACATAGATGTAAATAAAATAATAAGACCAATCGAGAATATAGAATATACTTCTATAGATTCTATAGATAAACTAAATTTGTTAACTCATAAAAATAATTATGTAGTTTTGGATATAGAAACATCAGGGCTAAGAAAAGGCGACGACACGTTATTAATTGGTCTTTTTGTTCTAGGGGCTTATGGTTCTAAAATAGACATAGATAAAGCAAAAATGTATATAATTCAAGAGAACGTTATAGTAGATAGTAGAAGCCATAATGTAATTATGGAATTTTTGGAAAATAACTACTTAATAACTCAAAATGGTAAATTTGATTTACGTTTTGTATGTGAAGCCGGGAATATTTCACTAGAATTAAAAAGGCTTAAAAACTTTTTTGACACTATGGTGGCTCATATGTGCCTTGACGAAAGAATGGGAACACACAGCTTAAAAATATGGGCAAAAAACTATTTTAATGCCCACGACTGGGAAGGAGATATAAAAAAGTATTTACCCAATAAAGATAGTTCTTATAGTTTAATACCGCGTGAAAAGCTAAACATATATTTAACATTTGATTTATATTATACTGGGTGTGGTTTTATTTTATTCTCAAATTTGCTGGATAAGGAAGAAACTAGAGAATATTTTACTACCTTAATGGAATTAACAAATCGACTTACATTAATAGAGCATAAGGGTATAAAAATAGGTAATAACCTGTTAGAAGTTAAAAGAAAAATGGAAGAAAAACAAAAAAGAGAACTAGATAAATTAATAAAAATGGTTTATGAGGAAGGTTTTACCCCAGAAAAATATATAGAAGCTACAGGAGCAAAAACAGCCCCCGAGTATGGCGACTTTAATCCACGAAGCAGTAACCAGCTTCAATATGTTTTTTATGATTTACTTAACAAAAATGAAGGATATGAGTTAATACCTTTGTGGGAAGATGAAAAAGAGAAAAACGAAAAAAATAAATTTAAAAAATCAGGGTGCAAGGATGCAGTAGAAGCCTACAGAGTTAAGCATCCGTTATGGGAACAATTATACAGTTATAAAATGTTTACAGATGTAGCATTTTTAAAGGCAATAGATAAGAACCTAGACTATGATAGAAGATTAAGAACTAATTTTAATGTCGCTGTAAGCACTGGAAGAATGTCCAGCACCGGGGTTAATTTTCAAAATTTTAAAAACGGGTCTGTAGTAAAAAATCTTATAGAACCCGACGACGATTGTTTTTTAGTTGACTTCGATTATTGTACGCTGGAAGTTATAGTGGCGGGTATAATAGCACAAGATAACGCAATATTAGACGTATTTAGAAAAGGTATTGATTTCCATTCTATGAACGCAAAAAATATTTTTAAACAAGAATTAGAATTTTATAATACTATGAATGGCTTAGAAGATATAAAAGAGCATGTAGAAAATAATAGTATATTGGCTCAATTTAGAAAAAAAATACTAGCATGTACAACTAGAGAAGAAATATTAAAAGCTATTTTTAAAAGTTTACGCCAAAAATCAAAAGCGGTTACATTTGGAGTTATATACAGTCGTGGGGCGCGAAGTCTTGCAAAAAAAGAGTTAAATTGTGAAGTATGGCAGGCTAAGCAGTGGATTGATAATTTCTATGACAAGTTTAGCACATTTAAAAAATGGTCAGATGCTACGCAAGAATTTGCGCTTAAAAACGGGTATGTTCAAACATGGTTTGGGCATAAAAGAAGATTCCCGTTTGTATGGTCTGGGAGTGAAGCACAAATAAGGAGACAAGCACCAAATACAGTTATTCAAGGTACTGCAAGCCAGATAACCGCAACTTCGTTAATGCGGATACATGATATTTTTGAAAAAAGGTTTTGTAAATCAAGAATAATGTTTACCGTCCATGACTCTATTGTATCAAGTATACATAAGTCAGAACTAATTGATGCACTAAGAGTCATAAAAACAGAAATGACTAAAAACCCAATAATGCCAGAACTATCCTTCGGTATTGAAGGGGAAATAGGCTATAACTACGGGGAAAAAATAAGCTTGCAAGAATTTGAAAATGGGTTTAACTGTGATAATTCAGAAATTAATAAATATTTGGAGGTTGGTTTTAATGAAATGTATTAAAAAAGGGTGTAGTTGTGAAAAGTTTGTAATGGTTAAAAAAGGAACACAAACAGGGCTTTATTGTTTAGAGGGTCATTTTCAAAAATGGGTAGGTAAGACAGACGTAAGGAAATATATTTTTGCTGGTATAGATTTAAGGGACGAGGAGGTATAGACAAATGTATATGACTAAAGAAAGATTTAATAACATAGTAGATATATACGGCAAAGCCTGCGACTATGCGCTTTTTAAATTTAAAATAAACGGTGTTGAAGCAATAACAGCCGTGAAAGGTAAAAAGGCGGTTAGTGTGTATCTAAAATATTTAAATAAAAACTTCAATGACAAAATGGCACATAAATCCGAGGATATATATTTAGTAGAGTTTGCTCTACCAACTAAAAAAGGTATGTCAATAGAGTTTTTACAACAATTTTTTGATATAGAATTTAAAGATAATTATTCATTTAAAGAAATATAGCTATAAGCTATATTTTTTTTTATAAAATTGGTGAAAAATGGTTGACTTTGCACCACTTTTTTTATATAATATTATAGTAAGTTAATTCAATTTTAAAGGAGGTTACAAATGTTTGTATTATGGTCAATGTTATCACTATTATTGATTTTTACGGCTCAAAAAGCTGTAAAAAATGAAGAAACACACATTAAAATGTTAGGCATTATATTATACATTGCGTCAGTTTTTACATTAATTTTAAGTGTTTACTACTTAACGATTGAAATAATATTAAGATTTAGTTAATAAAACAAAAATTTATGCCTGTGTTAACTACGGCACAGGCATAAAAATAACTAAGGGGGTATCTTTTATGTTAGATATAAATATCAATAAGGAAGAAAAAAGAAGGGCAACACATAAACAAATTTTAAAAATAATTGATATGGTGTTTATCTTAACTGGTAAAACCGTATTTAATTTCAAGTTAGAAGATAAAGATATTAATTTAAGCAAAATTAGTGATAAATATGCAGGCTATATAATTGGAAAAATGACAGCAAAAATAAAAGAATTAGATAAAGAAAATAATAAAGATGCTGTTAACCGTATATTAGATTTAGAGTCGGGGCATAAGTATATAAAACTATTAGATGCCCAGATAGTAAAAGAAAATAATAAAAATGTTATAGGCGCAGGAAATATAAAAGTAAAAGAAGCTTACGAAAAAATTGTAAACCGTATTAATGAAAAATATGAGCCAGACGATTACATTTGGTTCGATGCAAATTGGATAACTCAAGAAGTAGAAAGCAGAATAGACCGGGAATTAATATTTAATAGACTTGTAGAAGATAATATAGTGTACCCAGTATACGGAGTAAGATGCCTACGATGCCACGGCTGTTTATCTGGGTGGGAAATTTACGAAAGTATATTAGATGTAGAAAGTTATGATTTTTGTGATAATTGCGATATGTATATTAAAGCATATAAGGATAAACAGTATAAAAAACAAGCAAATATAGCCCTTTACTTTTATGTAGATGTATACACTACAAATGAAAGAGAATATCATAAAAATAACTCGGAGTACTACAAACATAATGACGGGTATATGTCGTATTACATATTGTTTAAGGGTAGCAAAATATTACTTAAACATAAATCTAATGAAAATTATAAAGAAATAGAATTAAAAGAAGTCATAAAAATAGCAGAAGATATAAAAGGCTTAGTAAAACCGCTCTACACTAGAGAATACGCGATATTAACTAAAGAGATAGATAAAAAATTAGTAAAAAATCAAGGAGGTAATCATGGTTAAAGTAGGCGATAAAGTATTCGTAGAAATTATTAATTATGGGCATAGTCATTTTTATGTAACTACAGTAAAAAGACTTACAAAAACATTAATTATAACAAAACATGGGGGCAGGTTTAAAAAATGGGGTTGTAAGTATGACAATGACAGCAGTATAGGAGTAGAAAACTGCGGTAAATATTGCGCTAGTAACTATATTTACACAATAGACAATAAAAGAATAATACAAAAACATATAGAGCAATGCTACGAAGAATTAGAAGAAAAAATAGTAGAAAGAATCCATAAAGAAATAGCTAAAAAAGATTTTACGTATAAGTATAACTTATACCACGAGTTAACAAAGGAGGCTGAAAATGGGTAAAAAAGATTTGCATATATTTATTTTAGATTTAGAAACACTAAAGACAAAACATATAGTATGGGAGGATGTAAGAGTAGGAAAGAATGGGATAGCAGAAAAGAAAAGCTATAACTACAATATTAAATACGGTAGATATAAAACTAAAAAAGATTTAAACAAACCGTTTATATGTCCTACAAGAATAGAATATTGTGCTTTAAATACTAAGCTAGAAATAGGAAAATATATAAATGCCATAGCTGAATATAAGACTAAGAGAATAGCAGAGTTAAAAAAAGAAATAAATAAAATTGAAAATATAGAAATAAAATTATAAAAAAAAATTAGGAGGTAATTACAATGAGGATAGTAGAACCAGATGTATATTTACTTTATGAGGACGGCAAAAAAATATTATCAAGTACAGATAATCAAGAAGTATTTAGGCAGTTTGACAGGAGGTTAGAGCATTACACCAAAGAAGCGGAAAAATATGATTATCTAAAAATTAAACTAACAGCAAACGGCGAAGGCGGGGGCGGGTTTAAGCTTATAAATACAAAAACAGGAAGGCTAATAAAAAATGTCTGGAGTGAAATGGAATGAAACAAAAACTAACAATAGTATGCTTTGATAGATGTACTAATAAATATCACACAAGTGTATGGGAAAACATAACTATTCAATCAGGATTAATAATAAACAACACAACTAAAGAAAGCAAACTAGAAAAAAATATTAACAAAGTGCTAGACATAAATAATACATATGAAATATACTTTATAGATTTAAACGCTCACAATCTTATAAATGACTTCATGGATAAAGTATTAAATTATGGAGTTGAAAGAAAAAAACAATTGAATAATAAAATTGATGATTTAAGTTTAGCTATGGAAATTTTCTATAGAATGTTTACAGAATATGTAAACAATCTTGTGACAGAAGAATACAAAAGAAAAGACGAGCAAGAAGAAAAGCAAGCAAGCAAACAAGCAAGCAAGCAAGTGTAGGCAAGTAAAAATATGTAAAAACAAGCACGCTAGTTAATTTACTTGCGTGCTTGCAAGCTAGATATAACAAGAGGTACAAGGTTTTTGTAAAGTATTTGCTTGCTTGCTATGCAAGCAAATTATACAAGCAAACAAGCAAGCAAGCAAGTAAATATTTTACAAACAAGCAAGCAAGCAAACAAGTATACAAAAAAAAAATTAGATAAAGGCGGTTGATTATGTTAAATTTGTCTCTTACAAATATTAGGAATGAAAAAGTAATAAGAATAGAGAAAATTAAAGAAAATATTATAGTAAGTTTCTCTAAAGATTTTAAATTAGTAGTAGAGAATACAGACGAAAGTAACACAATAGGCTACTACAAACAATTTGAAAACAAAATAGTGATATCCTATCTTATCACTATAAATTGTATATATCTGTTTTTTGAGGATACCACAATGTTAGTTCTACTTACTGATGAATCCGCCTATTATTTAACTAGATAAAAATAAAAATAGAAAGAAGGTACAAAAATGTTAATGAAATTAAACCCAGAAGTAGGGCAAAATATATTAAATAATTCCCTACCAATATTAACAACAATAGTAATAATAGTAACAATACTAACTACTATTATAAGCTTATACCACTTTAAGTGGTTAGATGTAATAAAAACAATATTATGTTCTGCGGTAATACTGGTATTTATGCGTAATACTGAAATGTTTTACCTAGTAGGCAACTTTATAATAAAAACGGGGGTAGAATTAATTGAGAAATAATAGTACAGAGCAAATTATATTTAATATAATTTGCTCTATAATAAAAAATTCAATAAATTTAAAGGGTATAAAGGTCAAGATAGTTTTTTACATGTTAATAAATATAGTTCTTATTATAGCATATAAATTCACGTTTTTGATTAATATATATAATCCGGGAATTAAATACTATTTAATTTCAAGTATTATATCTGTTTTTTTGTTTAATGGGATATTCCATACAATTAGAATTAAATATTATAATACAAGATACAGCAGGCTTTCAAATCAGGTATTTAGCAGTCAAGCGACTGTAATCAACAAATATAAAAAAGAAGGCAAAGAGATATATATATTAAATTCTTATATGCCTTTATCCGATATACTAAACAAAGAGAATGATATAGAACAATACTTAAATACTAATATAATAAGTATTACACATTTATATACAACAAATAAAAGAATTATAAAAATAATTACCTCTAAGCTTCCTATATCTCAATATAGCGGGGCAGTCAAAAAACTAACAGACACGCTTAAAAATTTAGGATATATGCCAGATGTATTAAGTTTTGTAGAAAATGAATTTAAATATAATGTAGAAACTTCTTTAACAGCAGATTTAACCACTGTTAAAAAGAATATAGAACAAATTTCTTTTAAAATAGGTAGCCCGGTTAGTTTAGAAACAAAAAATAATAAATTTATATTTGAAATAAAAAAAGAAGCTGTAAATTTATTTTATTTTAAAGACCACATAACAGATTTAAAAAATAAGGGTAGATATAATTTGCCATTTGTAGCAGGGAAGAACCACGACACGGGTAACACTGACTTTCTAGATTTGTGTGGAGTACTCCACACATTCATAAATGGTAAGACCGGGAGCGGTAAAAGCTGTTTATTTAACACTATTCTACAATCTATATTAGTTTACACTAATACAGTAGCTGTAATAGGGGTTGATTTTAAAAGAAATGAATTTTTCCAATATAAAAATTGGAATAACTTCGCTTATGTTACCCAGATAGAAGAATTAAAAAATGTATTAGAATTCATACAAAAAGAAATAGACAGAAGATATAAATTATTTGAGAATACAAAAGACATAATAGAGTACAATAAAAAAAGAAATATTAAAATGCCTTTTATTGTTTTCGCTGTAGATGAATTAAGCTTTATAACGCTGTCAGGTAATCAAAATTTGTTTATAGATATGGCAAATATAATTAATATGGGGCGTGCGTGCGGGGTATACTTTATAGTAGCAACACAAAGACCCTCGCACAAGCTAGTACCTACAGAATTTAGAAACCAATTCGATTCAATATTTTGCGGGCGTATGGCTCGTAAATCGGATAATAATATAGTAGGGATAGAAGCAGATATAGAAACACCAAAATTTAAACCGGGTGAATTTGTGTATAGTAATGAGGGGTTTAATAAAAAAATTCAATCATTATACATTGATAGTACAAATAATTCAAAAAATGAAGTATATAACTGCTTAAATAATAAGCTTAATAGTAATATATTAGAAGCAGACAAAAACAAATATTCACCTGAAACTATCGATAATTCGATAGAAGTACTAGAAATGATAAAAGAGCCAACAAAGCAAGTAATAGAGCTAATAACCGATATCGAAAAGGCAATAAAAAATCAAAAAGTTATCGAAAAGTCGATAACTTTAACTAAAAAGGGCAGTAAAAAAAGCAACGATTTATATATGCGGTTTTTACTGTGGATAGAAGCAGACGGAACAGACGGCGGGCGAGTACCAACGTACAACGAGGCAGTAGAGAATCTCGGGGAGATAACCGAAAAGCAGTATAGAACTGTTAAAGATAAGGCAACAGCAGACGGGTATTTATACAAAAAAGAAAATAACCATAAATACATAAATATAAATAAATTTAAGGAGGATAAAGATAGTGCTTAAAAAAACATATAGTAATAAAGAATTAAAAAATCATATTCTTATTATAAAGACCCGGGGTATTGACTCCCCCGGTAGTCTTTCAATATTGACAAATTTTATAATTAATGCTTATGGCAATATGTCAAGTAAAGAATACGTACAGGCAACATATAACAATCATGTATTTTTCCATAATATCAATAAATATATTATTTGCTTAACTGGGATATCTACAGAAAATACAAAAATAATAACCGCTATGTTGCATAAGGAAGATTCAATAAAAAAATTTGTATCTGGGGTTAAACATATTGGATACGAGTCTTATTTACAAATGGGCGCACAGTATAATAATTTAATACTTGTAGCAAAAGGGGGTAACTAATGTATTGTAATGGCTGTGGTAAAGAAGTAAAGGAGGAAGAATATAAACCAAATATGAGTATATACGATACTGTGCTATTTGGTTTGCCTATTTGCTGTTGTAATTGCCTGTATAAATACAATATACCAAAGAAAAAAAATGTAAATATTAATAATGACAAGATAAAAAGGGTTATTTACTGGAATAAGCTATCATACGATAATAAGGCACATTTAAAAGAATTATCGTATATTAGAATACCATTCACAAGACTAAAAAAGCTTGTAACTAGTATTGAATACAGCTATAAAAAACAATATACACCAAACCAACTAATTAGCATAATCAACAGTACAATGACCGATATAGCTTTCGATTATGAACTGCTTAAAAGGTTTAAAAAATAAATAAAATTAAAGCATAAAAAGAAGTCAACATAAAAAATTAATATTTATACCATGTAATTTTAAATCGAGTATACCAGCAATTTTTTGTCAAATAACTATATACGCTATTAAAATACATGGGGGTATGAAAATGTCAAAGATACTAAAAAATGAACAAAAAACATATTATTTAAAATATCAAATAAAAAATGGTAGGGAGCATATTACTAGATTAACTCTATTGTTTGAACCAAAAATTGAAGATATCATAAAAAAACTTGCTAAAGACTGGGGAGTCGAGTTTTTCGACATAAAAGCAACAGAGTTTGGTATTGAATAATCCAATTAAAAAGGATATAGGTGTAGACTTTAAAAAGTTTTTCGCCTATATTCTTATTTTTTGTCGTAACATATCATAAGATATCAAAAAATATTAAAGTAAGGTAATGTTACCTTGACTTAGTGCAAGGTCAAACGTAGTAATATACTTAATGTAACTAATGTAACTAATGTAACTAAACATTACTATTATATATACAGTTTATATTTTTTTATACACGTATATGTATTATATAAAATAGGTAAAAAAAAATACAAATATTATATATATATATGCGCGCGAAGTTTATTAGTTACAAAATTTAAAAATCTTCTAAAGTCTGCTATATCACTATGTCATACCTTGCACTAACTAAAAGTAAAACATATTTTTCCAATACCATTTTTAACTGGTATCACTGCGTTTTACCTTGCACTAATTAAAAGTTACATTTTTTACGTATTTTAAAAATGACAATCTCAAATGTATGTATGTTACTGGATTATAGTTGTATAATACCCTTAGTTACATGTTAGTTACATAATATTTTGTCAGCAATACTAAATTTAAAATTAAAATCTATGAATCTAATAATATAACTGGGGTTAATAGTATTTTACTTATTTTATAAAATAATACAAAAAAAGTATTGCAATACATTATAAGTTATGTTATACTATATATGTAGTGAGGTGCTTTGATAATTAAATAAAATTTTTGGAGGTAGCATAATGTTAAAAAAAGATTTAGTAACTAATATCAATATGGTAATTGAAGCTATAAAAAATACTGGTAATGCAGATGTATTAAGAAGGCAAATAATAGACTCTA
>Ga0272442_10000782_pt1 | contig 49777 bp, 44 predicted proteins | sample SSMForm2O_FD_200262 | JGI IMG/M metagenome (GOLD analysis project Ga0272442, IMG submission 200262) | Marine sediment archaeal communities from Little Sippewissett salt marsh, Falmouth, MA, United States - SSM-Form-2O | ecosystem: Environmental > Aquatic > Marine > Wetlands > Sediment ... | reverse complement strand
TATTCTATATCGCCAGTATCCAGAATGTGCCAGGCGAGATGTTAGAATCGGCAAGAATTGAAGGTGCCGGAACAATACAAAGAACCTGGAAAATCATTTTTCCTCTCGTTTCCCCTATTACTTTTTACTTAGTTATTATGAATATTGTTTCAACTATGTTTGCCTCTTTTGCTATTATTGATGTCATGACCAAAGGAGGGCCCGGACAATATACTACCAATATGATTTACCGACTTTATCTGGATGGTTTTTATTTTCAGAAACAGGGGGTCGCTTCAGCTCAAAGTGTTATACTCATTGTCATTATGATTGCCGTTACGCTCATATATTTTAAATTTGGAGAAAGACATGTCCATTATCAATAAGGGGAGAAACAATGAAGATATCTACTAAAAAACGAACCGATATTATTTTTACCGAGATCATATTAATTACCATGTCTTTTATATTTGTATTACCACTAATTCTTGCAATTACTATGAGTCTTCAGCCCCCACAATCAGTCTTTTCGTTCCCACCAAAATTTTTTCCAACCGGATTTAATTGGAAAAACTATTTACAAGCCTTCAATACCGTTCCTTTTGATCGATTATTCTTAAATAGTGCGATTGTAGCTATTATGGTGACATTTGGAAAACTGGTTACAGGGACGCTTGCAGGTTATGCTTTTGCAAATTTTAATTTTTTTGGCAAGAGTTTTGGATTTTCATTTTTATTTGCGACGTTATTCTTACCTGCAGAATTAATTATGATTGTTCCATTATTTTCAATCATGGCAAAGTTTGGTTGGGTTAATACCTATTGGGCCCTAACGATTCCTTTTATGGCGAGTGCCACTAATACATTTATCTTACGGCAGCATTTTTTAATGATTCCCAAGGAATTGGAAGATTCTGCCCGGATTGACGGAGCGGGACCCATGGCTTATTTTCTTAAAATATTGCTACCTCTTTCTAAATCGATGATTGGTGGTGTTTCAATTATTAATTTTATCTATGCATGGAATTTCTATCTCTGGCCTCTTATCATTACCATGGAAGATAAGATGAAAACTGTCCAGGTGGGAGTAAAAATGTTAATCGATGCAGAGGGAGCGAGTAATTGGGGAGTGATTATGGCGGGTACCGTTTCAGCTGTCATTCCTACACTTTTGGTCTTTTTTATCTTGCAACCTCTTTTTGTAAAAAGCCTCACCCGCTCAGGAATTAAGGGGTAGATTAAAAATCTGTCTAAAATGGGAATAAAATAAGCCCCTATAAGTATTTTCCTAAATTGGAACTTATATCTATGCTCATTTTAAATTTCCCGGTTGAGGGAATATTGCAAATAAGATAACTCAAATACTGTCTTTATTTGTGACTATTTCCCAAAAATATTGCGGCACTATTTGCAATAGAACTTAATTTTATATTGATTTAATGCTTATGGCTTTTGATTGTTGCTATTAGCGGAGAAATGCGAGTTGTGCAGATTGGAATCAAGATGCTTTTCGCTGGCTCGGATACCCCCGTTATTTTTCTTCACGAAATATTTTCTGTATGAAAAGAGTCTTTTGAAATTGCTATTTTGACTATTACTAAAGGGCGGGCAAATTATTACGCGCTAACCGAGCACGAGAAAAAGGTGCCGGTGAGAATTACCTGTTTAATTAGAATGAAATGTGAGATTGTACCACCAAGGTACTTGAATAAAAAAGGTAAAATTAATACGGCTTCAATACTTTAAATATCTCGATTTTTTATTGCTCCTCATTGAACAATTCATTATCTTGACCAAGAATCCCTTTATAAAAAATCATTCAAATAGTTATCTGAAAAATCATCTCATTTTGTAAAAATAGATGATTTCAATAAGGCAATAAATTTGTTGACATAAAATTTAAAGTATGTTATAAATATTGTATACAATATTACTATATATTACTTCTTCTTAAAATCATCAACTCAGATTCCATATATCCAAAAAAATGAAAGCGAAGGAGGGGAAAATATAGAAAAAATGCATGATAGTTGTAAGCCGAAAAAAATTAAATTTTAGGGGGATTACAATGAAAAAAATATCTATTTTGATTATTTCTGCATTATTATTCTGTATGATTTTTGGTCTTTCTGCAAATGCTTCCTATCCTGACAGGAATATCACCAATGTGCTGGTGTGGAGTGCAGGAGGCGGAACCGATGCATGCAATCGTGTTGTTATGGCGGAAATGGCTAAAATACTTGGTGTCAATATCAATGTTGTCAATAAAACCGGTGGAGCAGGAGGTTCGGTTGGCATGAATTACGCTTATTCGCAACCTTCTGATGGTTATACCCTCTGTGGTCTTTCTGAGTCTTGTGTCACTGCGGGAGTACAGGGAGGTTTTGATAAAAGAATGGATGTCTGGGAATACTTTATTATTGGTGGCTCACCGGATGTTGTTTCTGTTTCTGCCGATACTCCTTACATGAATTTAAAAGATTTGATTGAGGCGGCAAAAGCAGATTCTGGAGCAATACGTGCAGGGGCAAGTGCTGCAGGCTCCATCCATCACTTAAATTTATTAGCATTAGAAAATGGTTCAGGTGCAAAATTTAATTATATCCCTTATACAGGTTCTGCGCCTGCACAGAATGCTGCCATGACAGGAGAAGTTTCTGTGGTAGTCACTTCGGTTGCGGAACAAGCTCAATTGATCCGTGGAGGGAAATTAAGACCTCTGGCGGTATTAATACCTGATTCTTTTGTTTTAGCTGGCGATACATTACCTTCTGCGTTTGATTCTTATCCCGGACTTTCAGAGTATTTACCTATTTCCCAGGCTATTGGTTTTGCAATAAAAGCAGATGCTCCCGATGATGTTAAGGCAGTTTTGATTGATGCATTTGAAAAAGCGCTTAAGACAGACATATTCGTAAAATGGGCAGAGGATAATTATTATGTCGTATCCGGTGCCACGGGCAGTGAAGGAGTCGAAATATTTAATAAACTTGAATCATTATTTGCCTGGACTCTTTGGGATTTAAAGGCTGCTAAAGTTGATCCTGCTACTTTGGGAATACCAAAACCATAAAATTTATTTGAAAAACATTCATGAAAAAGGCAGTTGAATGAAATCTTTTTTCAACTGCCTAAAATTTATTAACCTTAGAAATTCTGAGATGATGATATGAAAGAAAAGGAATTGAGAAGAGCGGATTTCATAACAAGTGTTTTGCTTCTTTTATTTGGCATATGGATAATTGCAGCAACCCTCAAGATGCCCATGAAGGATACTTTTGGAGGAGTGCAGAATGTCTGGTATGTTTCTCCGGCTTTATTTCCACTGATCATCAGTATCTTTATTCTTATATTAGGATTAATCCTTTTAATTCACTCAATTCAAAGTGGCGGCGCTAAATATTTTATTGATAGTTTTTCGCTGAAATATAATGGGTTGTCAAGTAACTATATTCGATTTATCAGTATTCTATTGGCTTTATTTTCATTTGTTTATTTAAATATACCGAGAATTGATTTTTTTGTTTCCGTTACATTATTTTTAACTTATTTTATTTCTATTTTTTATTTTGATGACGAGAAGTTACTTAAGAAATTTACTGCATTTTATTTTATCGGAAGTATGATTTTTGTTCTCTTTTTCGCATTTGGAATTTTCGAGATTTTAAATGTTTATTATATCTATTCTGCCGACATCCTGGCGATACTTCTATATTCGGCTTATTTGTTTTATAGTTGGCTAAATATAAGAGGTAATTCTATTTTCCAAAGAAAACTTTTCGTTTCTTTTATAGTATCCTTGGCGGTTCCCATGATACTTTGCCCAACCTTCCGATATTTTTTATTAGTTCCGCTTCCAAAAGAAGGTTTGCTAATTCAGTTAATGCATAACATTTACTATATTTTAAAATAACCGAGGTCAATATGTTTATTTTTCAACAAATATTTATTTTTTTTCAGCAGATATATTTTCTTATGATAAATCCATTAAACATTCTTATTCTTTTTGGAGCAGTTCTATTGGGAATCATCTTTGGCGCTATGCCGGGATTAACGGCTACACTCGGAGTCGCTTTACTGGCTACTTTAACTTACGGAATGGATACATCAACCTCTATGATCGCATTGTTAGCCATTTATGTAGGTGCAATCTATGGAGGTTCATATTCTTCGATACTTATTAACATTCCCGGTACAGCAGCTGCAGCCGCTACCGCTTTAGATGGATATCCATTAGCTTGTCAAGGGAAAGCAGGGAAAGCGTTGGGATTAACCACCACTGCATCTGCAATCGGTACATTCATCGGAATGCTTTTTGTTATTACCCTTGCACCTGTTATCTCAGCATTTGCCCTGAACTTTACTTCATTTGAATTTTTCTTATTAGCTTTCTTTGGTATTATTATTAGCGGTACGCTCACGAGTCATGATTTGGCTTATAAAGGTTGGATTGCTGGTTTTCTTGGATTGTTTATGGCAAGTGTAGGGAGAGACCAACTTCAATTTTACCCTCGATTTACTTTTGGGCTTTACGAATTGGATGGCGGTTTGGAAGTTGTTCCTGTCCTTATTGGCGCATTCGGAATCCCTCAGATTATTCAAGTATTAAAGGATAGGATTGTTTGCGGAGAGGCAAAACGCTTCCAGAAGATTCTTCCTGAATTTACAGAAATATTTCATCATCTTACGGATATTATTCGTTCATCTTTAATAGGGGTAGGTATTGGAGCTATTCCGGGAATTGGGGAAGATATTGCCGGTTGGGTATCCTACGGTGCTGCAAAAAATTCCTCCAAAAATCCGGAACGATTTGGGAAAGGAGAAGTCTCCGCAGTTATTTCTGCCGAGACGGCAAATAATTCCTGTATTGGTGGTGCAATGATTCCACTTTTAAGCTTGGGTGTTCCAGGCAGTCCTCCTGCAGCGATGCTTTTGGGTGCATTGATGCTGCACGGAATTCAGCCCGGTCCCATGCTTACCTTTGATCACCCGCTTTTTATTTTTCAAGTTGCAGCAATACTTTTAATGGCTTCTTTTGCAATGTGGATCACTGGGATATTATTGGCAAAACAGGTCATCAAGGTATTAAGAATTCCTCCACCTATTTTTATGCCTATCATAGCCGTATTGTGTGTCATTGGTTCCTATTCTCTTGGTTTGAGGATATTTAACCTTTATTTGATGGTTCCCATCGGAATTTTAGCGTATTTTTTAACTGAAATGAAATATCCAATTGCTCCATTGGTGATAGGAGTCATATTGGGACCTATGGCTGATGCAAATTTGAGAAGAGCATTGATGGTTTCTAAAGGGAGTTTTTTACCCATTTTTACCAGACCCGTATCTTTGATTTTAATTTTAGTTATTATATTAATGGTATTGAGTCAGATAAGTTTGTTTAAATCATTGATGAATAAATTCCTGGGAAAAATATTTAAAAAAACAAACAAAGATCTTCGAGACATCAATGTTAATTAAAGGAAAGGAAGATTTTTATGGGAAAAAAAATAATATTAGCACTTGCTCCAACCGGCGGTTGGGGTAAAGCATATCACAATCCAGTTGATCCAGAAGAAATTTCACAACAAATCATCACTTGTGTTAAGAATGGAGTTTCAGTAATTCATCTCCATGCTCGTAATCATTATGGGGAATTAACGACAGACCTGAGCTTTTTGCAAAAGACAATTCGTTTGGTTAAAGAAAATTGCGATGTCATCATAGAAGCATCTACCGGAGGTCTTTCCAATCTTAATGCTCAAGAAAGAGCAATGCCTTTGAAACTTCAATCAATTGAATTGGGTTCATTAAATATGGGTTCATTAAATTTCCTTGATAAAGTATATATCAATTCTCTTCCTGATATTCGTTACTGGCTGAAAAGCATGGCAAGTTGTCATGTAAAACCATCAATGGAAATATTTGACACTTCGAATATTGGGCTATCAAAAGATTTAATAAAAAAAGGATTCGTAAAACCACAATTCAATTTTAATTTTATTTTTAATTATAAATGGGGGATGACTTTTACGCCTGATATCCTTGAATTATTAAAATCAATACTTCCTGAAAAAAGCGTCTGGGGGGTAATTATTGGAAACAATAAAGATTTCTCAATGCATATTCAAGCTGCTCTAAATGGAGCTGCAATGATAAGAGTTGGATTTGAAGATTCAAGAATTTGTAACAACAAAGAAGTAAATTCAAACTTTGATTTAGTGAAAGCAATCAAAATTCAATTGGAAAAAACAGGGTTTGAATTAGCAGATCCAAATGAATCAAGAAAGATACTTGGATTATTGTATTGAATAAATCTAAACAGAAAAAAATAAATTTCTCAGATTACCCCTTGATCTCTTGTTATACATACGGAATATTTTATAGCGAAAAAATGTTTTTTTCGATAAATCTCCATGTTTCTAAATAATCATCACCGGTTATTAATTGATCAAATTCCTTTTGATTTAAATTCTGCAATAATTTAAAAATTTTATTGGTCAAACGTGTATTTGCTTCAAAGGTTGCTTTGATATCCCACCTTGTTGGAGAAGTGTCAGAGGTGATGTAATCATTATAATTATACTTTAGAAGATAGTAAAGAAATTCAACATAATCCAGAAAATGCTTTGTTCCTACGAAATAATCCCAGTCCCACTTTCCGTTATTATCATTGATGTGGATATAATAAGGAAATGGACTTTCTGCAATCAGAGCAACCACTTCAGCAGGATTTTCATTGCCAAATAATATTGAATGGCCAAAATCAATGGTTATTCCTGCATGCTTATTGTTAATTTCACTAAGTAAGCAAAGGGTTTTAGCTGCAGTATCCACAAAGCATCTACCCCTGGTTTCTGCCGGTTTATATTCGATAAATAGAGGGATTTCAGGGAGATATTCTGCAGATTCGCCGAAGGAATCGATGAGGAAATGCCACATTTTACCATAATGACAGCCGAAGTTAAATTCATATCCATCTCCCAAGGGACAACAGGTTACTTTGTTTGCACCAACCTTTTTTGCAAATTTTTTTGCATCTTTAATAAATTGCACTGCTTTTGCTCGGATTTCGTTTTTTGTCGAGGTGAGCCCGCCATTTTTAAATTCAGGTTCCGCTTTAACGTTAACATTAATTGCAGCTATATTGATGTTATATTTCTTGGTGAGAGTTTTAAGTTTATCAGGATCATTCACTTCATAAGGGAATACTAACTCCATACCATCCATTCCCTGAATCTCTGAGACCATTTTAAATTTTTCTTCCAGAGTTTTTTCTGTGTTGTATTCATGAAAACGATCTTTTGTTTTGCTTAAAAAACTACTGATTACTGCATGTTTTATGGGATAATTCATAATTTTCACTTCCCCTTCATAGAAATAAGCTCTTTAGCTTTATTTATAATATGTGATTTAGAAATTCCATATTTCTCGATGACTTTATAGTAATTGCCGCTTTCGGCAAAAGTGTCATCAAGACCTAGATTGTCGAAAATAACCGGCTTGTTTTTCAAACAATAATTTGATAGTTCATAACCAAGCCCATTCCTCTTTTGATGGTCTTCGACAACCAGTAAAGCTTGGGTTTTATTGATGGATTCAAGCAAACTATTTTTATCAAAGGGTTTGATTGAATACATATCAATAATTTCTGTGAAAATATTTTCCTTTTTAAGTTCTTTGGCAGCTTCCAGAGATTGGAATACCATGTCTCCGTAAGTCACGATGGTTATATCTTTCCCTTTTTGGAGTAATTTGCTTCCTCCCAGTTCAAAATATTCTGTCTTGTCATAAATATCAAACAAGGGATCGCGCATAAGTCTTACAAAAACAGGGCCAGGTGTCTTAATGGCAATGTCGAACATTTTTTTAGCCGATTCAGTATCTGCAGGGGCAAGTACTTTCATGTGTGGTAAGGTAGTCATGATTCCTATATCCTCTGTGGCTTGATGCGTTACACCATCAATGGCAGGTGTTACACCTCCATGAGAAGAAAGAAATTTTACATTGAGGTTAGGATAACAGATGAATGTACGTATGGCTTCTACGGCACGCATGGTGATAAAAACCCCATAACTACATGCTATTACCGTCCTACCGCCTGCAGCCATACCTGCCGCAGCTGCCATGGCATTGGATTCAGCGATTCCCATATTGAAGTATCTTTCAGGATAAGCATCTCCAAATAAATGAGAATAAGTAGAGTAACCAATATCTGCTTCAAATACAACAAAATTTTTATCAATCGCACCATATTCCAACATTCTTTCGGAAAATGCACGACGTGTGGCAATGTTTGCCTGTTTAATTTTCATATTTCTTATTTTTAATCTCCTTTATGGCAATTTCATACTCTTGTTGGCTAGGAGCCTTCCCGTGCCATTTTCTGATATTTTCCATATAGCTGACCCCTTTTCCTTTTACAGTATTTGCAACAATGCATGTCGGCTTATATTTTAATTTTTTTGCTTTTTCCAAGTGTAATAAGATTTCTTTCATGTCATGTCCATTGATTTCCATGGTATGCCAGTTAAATGCTTCAAATTTTTTCCTAATTGAGCCCATAGGCATAATATTATCTGTAAAACCATCCATTTGGAGTCGGTTTTTATCAATAATTGCAATTAAATTATCTAATTTATATTTGCTTGCCGATGCAGCTGCTTCCCATATTTGTCCCTCATCAATTTCTCCATCCCCAAGAATAACAAATATATGATATTTTTTCTTGATTAATTTTCCTTCGAGAGCCATCCCCACTCCAAGGCTTAAACCCTGGCCCAGAGAACCTGTAGTCATGTCGACACCAGGTGTTTTTTTCATGTCCGGATGTCCTTGTAAAATACTTTCGCACTTTCGTAAAGTTTTTAATTCTTCCTTTGAAAAATACCCCCGTAGAGATAGACAGGCATACCAGACAGGGCAAGCATGTCCTTTTGACAAAATAAAGCGGTCTCGATCAGGCCAGTCAGGATGATTTGGGTCAATATTTAATATATCAAAATACAAGGCAGTCATAATATCAGCTGCTGAAAGAGCACCTCCGGGATGTCCGGAACATGCTTGATAAATCATGTCAATGATATGTATCCGAACTTCTTTACTTTTTTCTTTAAGAAATTGAATTCTTTGATGAAGTTCTTGAGTGTTTTTGTTCATAAATTTACCTCACCTGAAACTTTTCAAAAATATTATTTTCTGTAGTATGTTCATGAAATATTCATTATTAATATACTTATATAATATCTAACTAAAAATGTCAATATTGTATACAATATTTTTGACATATTTACAGGATTAATATATATTAATATCAAGAAAGAACAATTCCAAGAAAATATGTTTACATTGAGTAGCTAATATTTTTTAGATATAATATAAAGGGGGAAATGGCACGACCATTCTTAACCTAAAAAGCAATACTGTAAGGAAAGGCTATATTTTTCCCAAACTCATTAAAAAGACCAAAGAGTTTTGTGTCCACAAGATAATTATTATCACCGAAGACGTTTTACTATGCCGGAGTCACCCTTTCTAATATGGATTACCGTGCTCTAAATGAAACATCTCAGGTATAAAACAAAACTCTGCCTGGGAATCGATAAAGATATTTGGGTTTCTTGCTGCGATAAGGGAAAACATTGTGTGAGAGACAATAACTATGTGAAGCAAAAAAAGGAATTGCAATCAAATATCTTGAATATTGTACTCAATCGAAAGAGGCAGTGGAAAATGGTGGATTTATGAAAAAAGCAATTATGATGAATAATAAAGACTTATTAATTAATTCCCTCAATTTTTCAGATGATACATTTGCGGAACTTGTATTATTAAATAATGGAAGGTGCTGCTTATGCTTTTAAGTATTATTACCTCATTGGGATACATTTTTTTTGGTTTGGTTTCCGGCTATATTATTCAGCAATTGGTTGAAAGAAAATTGATTTCATTATCAATTAGTCTGGAAAAACTTCGCAAACGACTTCAAAAAATTGGTTTGCTCTTTTTTATGCCTGTTTCTTTTGTTGGGGCTTTGTGGATTATTCAGGTTGAAAATCTAAGAATCGTTGCTCTTCCTTTTTTAGGTATTTTTGCTCTTCTTTTAGGGGGAATATTAGGTTTTGTTATGGCTAAAATTTTCGGATTAGATAGAAAAGATACTGGCTCTATGTTTGTATGTGGATCTTTTTCAAATATAGGTTCTATTGGAGGATTATTGTGTTACTTGTTTTTGGGAGAAAAGGGGTTTGCTTTATTTCCTATTTATAAATTATTCGAACAGGTGATATATTATGCAATCAATTTTCCAATTGCAAAATCATTTAGTGATGAAGTAGTTGAAAAAGAAAGTATTGCCTCCCAGTTAAAAAAAGTTTTCACGGACATTTTTGTTATTGTAGCACTACTCAGTATTGCAATAGGAGCATTTTTAAATCTATCCGGGATTGAAAGGCCAGAAATTTATAAAACAATTAACGCAATTTTTATTCCCGGAGGTACAGTTATTCTATTGATTTCTATTGGACTTGCTGTAAAATTCAGAAAGGTTTTAATTTATTTCAAGGAATGTATGGCAATTTCATTCATTAAATTCCTATTGATTCCTTTTTCCATATCAGCTATTGCAGTATTGCTGGGGTATGGTGTCCTTGAAGGAGGTTTGCCTTTAAAAGTAGTTATCATCTTATCTTCCATGCCGGTGGGCTTTACGGCTTTGGTTCCTGTATCAATCTATGATCTGAATCTGGATCTGGCTAATTCATGCTGGCTAGTGACAACTTTAGGATTATTGATAGTGATACCGATATTATCCTATATTGTAAGATTAATATAGAAAAAAAGTCAAAGACAAATATCCTTCCTAATAAATCAAACAAGAAGGAATAAATAGTAAAAATGGATGGAACATTTTATATATTATTACAGGTACGAACTCATTTGTAAGGATCGAGTAATTATTGATCAAGGTAGGCAAAAATGCATAAAGTAAAACATTTAGATTTACCCGAAAAAGTTTATCAGGCTTTGAAAAATATGATTTTAAATGGTGATTTGAAATCAGGAGAAAAGTTAAATCAGGAAAAGCTTGCCAGAGAGCTTGGTGTATCCAGAACTCCAATTTTGTCTGCATTCTCAAAACTCGAAAAAGAAGTATTGGTGGAAATAATACCTCGAAAAGGAACATATATTAAGAAGCTAAATAAAAAAGAATTACTTGATCTGTATGATATTAGAGCAAGGCTTGAGCCTTTAGGTGCCTATGAGGCGGCAAAATATTCATCAGAAAATGATTTAAATCAATTAGGTGAAATTATTGACAATTTTAGAAGTAATTTGACGATTTATTCACCTAAGCAATTAAGCAAAATTGATTACGATTTCCATATGGCTGTGATGAAAATGAGCAAAAATGATTTGTTGCTTAGATTGCTATCTTCATTCAATATTATCATTTTAAGCAATTTAGAAGGACTATTAAAAAATCCCAAACGCAGTCTTAAAGAACATATTGAGCTATATCAAGCAATTGAAGAAGGAAACGCTGAACTTGCTGAAAAAATCATGCATCAACATATTATGGATTCAAAAGGGAAAATTAAAAATAAATTTATAAAATAAAAAGGCTTGCAGGAAAATGATTAGAATTAAAAATGATCAGTTAATCGACAAAGTTTACAAAAAAATTAAACAAATGATTCTTGACGGAAATTTTGTTCCGGGGCAAAAAATTAATAAAGTAGAGTTGGCGAGTTTATTAGGTGTGAGTATTACCCCTATCAATGAAGTTGTCAGCCGGCTTGCAGGTGAAAAACTGATTGACAAAAAAGATAGAAAAGGGTATTTCGTAAAGAAATTTACATTTAACGATTTAAAAGAATTCTTTGCAGTAAGGGCAGGGCTCGAAGGGGTAGCCATAAGATTATGCATTAATTTACTCTCGGATAAAGCACTCGATGAGTTTAATCATATATTTGATAGCTTTAAACTACCGCTCAGTCAAGAGAAATATCACGAATATATTAAAGCAGACCAAAAATTTCATGAAAAAATTATAGAGCTTTGTGGGAACTCAATTATTATAGATTTCGATATGAATTTCAATTTTGTGATGAAGAGTTACCAAAAAGGATTAATAAGACCTCCGGAGGAAACCTTGCCCGAACATCTCGAAATTATAAATTCTATCAAGTCACGTGATAGCCAAAGAGCACAAGCGTTGATCATTTCTCATCATTTGAAATCACGAGAGGTATTGAAATCTAAGCATTTAAAATAAGAATCATATCAAAATAATTTCATCTCTAAACGGTTATCTATTAATTCATTATCTTAAAAATAAGGGAATATCGATGATTAAAAGAAATGAATGGGAAAAATCACGAGATTGGGCATGGCACTTAATTAAGCAAATTAACTTTCCTGTGAAGGAAGAAGAGATTGATTCGATTGAAATAGCTGATTTAGGCTTAAGCGAATTTAATACAACCGGATTACATGCTCTTTCTTTATTCGACACAGCATGGGTAGGGGCAAAATTATTAATTTTAAGCCCAAACCAATTTTTTCCGGAACATAAGCATCCTGAATCCAAAAAAGAAAAATATCCTGGAAAAACAGAAGTGATTAGAGGTCTATGGGGAGAATTATATCTGGTGGTTCCTGGGTCAGTCACACCTCACCCGAAAGCTAATCCACCTTCCCATAGAAAAAAATTTATTGATGTCTGGCATGAAATCAAGATTCAGCCGGGTGATCAATATATCATTAAACCAAATACCTGGCATTGGTTTCAAGCTGGTTGTAGCGGTGCGATTTTTTGGAGTATCTCATCAAAATTAACCGATGCTGCAGATAAGTTTAAAGATCCTCAGGTTGTTCGGAAAACAATGATTTTAGATAATTAAATGATAATAAATTTAATTTGTAATCGTTATAATTGTTTCAATCACACTTTAAACGTTTATAAAATGAATTATTTTACTATGGGAATGCGCAATGAATGAAAATATATTGAGTTGGAAAGATTTTTCTGCAATGATCCCTCCATTCAAATCCAAAGTTCAAGTAGATACAGAATGGCAACGTGCTGTTAAACAAATTACTCAAAAAATCGTTGTATTGGATGATGATCCTACCGGGATCCAAACAATCCATAATCTACCGGTTTATACCAGTTGGAATTTACCGGAATTAAAAAAGATTTTAAAAGACAAACATCACGTGGTCTATATTTTAACCAATTCAAGGGCACTAACCTTCCAAAAGACACAAGAATTGCATCAGCAACTCATCAAAGATTTAAACCAGGCAGCCCGTGAAATGAAAAGGGATTTTTTAATCATTTCTCGTAGCGATTCTACACTTCGGGGACATTTTCCCTTAGAGACAAAGGTTCTCTGCGAGGGATTGAATGAAACAAAAAAAATAGACGGTGAAATCATTATCCCTTTCTTCTTGGAGGGTGGAAGGTTCACCGTTAAAGATATCCATTATGTTAAAGAGAATGATTTATTAATCCCTGTTGGAAAAACAGAATTTGCCAGGGATAGTGTTTTTGGATTCCAGGCTTCCAACCTGAAGGAATGGATTGAAGAAAAAACCAATAGACAATTTGCCTCAGAAAAAATCAAAAGCATTTCTTTGGAAATGTTAAGAAGACAGGATATAGAGGGAATATTAAATATTTTATTAAAAATCAGCGATTTTAATAAAATTATTGTCAATGCAGTAGCGTATGATGATTTAAAAGTGTTTGCTATTGCTTTAGCTAAAAGCATTGTTGGGGGAAAAAATTTCATTTTTCGAACAGCTGCATCTTTTGTTCGAGTCATCGGAGGAATTGCTCCCAGAGCTTTATTAAATGCTGTTGATTTATATTTTCATGGAAGGCCTGATTCTCCTGGATTGGTGATAATAGGCTCTTATGTGCAAAAAACGAACCGGCAAATCAATAAATTAAAAGAACTTGCTGATTTATTCTGGATTGAAATGGATATTCATTGTGTTTTTTCGCAAAAATATTTTCATTTGGAAGTAAAAAGAATTATTGTTGAAATTGAAAAAGCTTTTAGTATCGGTAAGGATGTATGTGTTTATACGTCTCGATCTACTGTCAGTATTGATGGACGAACGATGTCTGCTGAGAAATATTTAAATATTTCTTCGTCTATTTCAAAGGGTTTGACTAAAGTCGTTGAAGGCATTAAAATAAAACCAAGTTTTTTGCTAGCAAAAGGCGGAATTACTTCAAGTGATATTGGTGTGCAAGCATTGAAAGTAAAAAAAGCAATCGTTATGGGACAAATTCAACCGGGAATTCCAGTGTGGAGGACAGGAAGGGAAAGTCGATTTCCAGGTTTGCCTTTTGTAATTTTTCCCGGAAATGTTGGCAGTGATGATACTTTGAAAAAAACCTTGGAGATATTGCGGGGAGAATAACCAAAGGAGGATTTTTATATATGAAGAAAATAAATCTAGGAAAAACCGGAATTATGGTCACTGAATTATGTTTTGGTGCACTTCCTTTAGGACCCCTTCAATTAGATTTGTCTGTAGAGGAAGGTGCAAAATTAATCCGATCTGCTTTGGAAGAGGGGATTAATTTTATCGATACTGCCGAAGGATATGAAACCTATCCTCATATAAAGAGAGCTTTAGAAGGGTATAAAGGAGAAGTTATTATTGCAACCAAGTCGCATGCCGAATCCTATGAGGAAATGGAAAATAGTATCTATAAAGCGCTTATTGCTTTAAATAGAGATTATATTGATATTTTCCATTTGCATGCTGCCAGAGCGACAGCTGCTGTTTTTGAAGAGAGATCGGGCGCATTAAATTGTTTAAAAGACTATAAAGCAAAAGGACTCATTCGTGCTGTAGGTATTTCGACACATGCAATAGAAATTGTTCAACTTGCAACCAAGATAGAAGAAATTGAAGTGATATTTCCGATTATCAATAAAATGGGCTTGGGAATTGTTGATGGCAGTGCTTCAGAAATGGTACAAGCGATTTCCAATGCAGATAAGGCAGGAAAAGGATTATATGCCATGAAAGCCCTGGCTGGAGGTAGATTGATAGATGAATTGGAAACATCAATCAATTATGTCAGGCATATTGATGGGATTAACTCAGTTGCCGTGGGAATGGTCAGTGAGGCTGAACTGGCACTAAATATTAAATTATTTAATAATGAAAAAATATCCCAAGAATTATTTTTAAAGAAAGTAAAACCTGCTAAAAAATTATTTATTTCCCGTTTTTGTGAAGGCTGTGGCACTTGTGTCGAAACTTGTCCCAATCATGCATTAAGTCTAGTTGAGGGAATGGCTGTAGTGAATCACGATCTTTGCATATTATGCGGTTACTGCAATCCGGTTTGCCCGAAATTTGCAATTCGTATTGTATAGATACTATTTCAAGGCGAATCAGAAAATTGATTTAGATGAAATGATTCAAAATAATGAAGCGTAAAAGAAATATGGCTGTCTACATAAAGTAAAATTAACCGGTTATTTCATCCAATAGAAGTTGCAGTTGATTTTAACCACATAACAAATTTAATTTTTATTTACAAAAAGCAGAGATGAAAAATTTCACTCTGCTTTTTTATATTGCCTGATTAAATGATTGAAATTCATTGATGGTATTTTGGACATTTTTTCTGCCAAGCGTACTTCTGTAACGAATAGATTGTTATTATCTTTACACTTTTTATCATTTTCTTTTTCGCGATAAGTGATAGTTGTTTTAAAATAAATGAATAATGGTTATTTAATGGAAAATATTTTATCAGCAAAACGATAATTAAAAAGGTATTTTTACTTGACTTATCGAATAATGAATCAAACAATATTTGTCAGAATGCATTGAATGATAATTTGTCAAGGTAGGGAGGTGTACTGGATGAATGAAAACGAAAAACAAAAAGGATTTTTGGATTCAATAACAGATGTTCCGGGAATAAAAGTGGGTCACAGCCAAAACATAAAAGCGGGAACCGGATGTACGGTAGTCATTTGTGAAAAGGGAGCTACAACGGGAGTTGATGTGCGTGGAGGAGCTCCGGGGACCAGAGAAACTGATTTGTTAGACCCAGTCAATTTAATTGAAAAAGCACATGCAGTATATTTGGGCGGTGGCAGTGCTTTCGGGCTCGATGGTGCAACAGGTGTAATGAAATTTCTGGAAGAAAGAGAAATAGGATTTGATGTTGTTTTAACTAAAGTGCCTATCGTTCCCGGTGCTGTTCTTTTTGATCTGGCTGTAGGAGACTATAGAATAAGACCTGATTTAAAAATGGGGTATGATGCATGTCTTCAAGCAACAGATAATGAAATGCGACAGGGAAATATTGGGGCGGGAACTGGAGCAACAGTAGGAAAAATATTTGGTGGTATTCGTTGCATGAAAGGAGGTTTAGGCACTGCCTCTCTAAAAGCCCAGGAACTGATTGTAGGTGCTGTGGTTGCTGTAAATTGTCTTGGGGATGTTGTTGATCCTTTAAATAAGCAAATCCTTGCAGGTGTGTTGACTGAGGATAAAAAAGGATTTGCTGATACCATGTCATTTTTAAAAAATTTCCCCATGGGGGATAGAAATACTTTTTCAACCAATACGACAATTGGGATGATTGCTACCAATGCAAGGCTCACCAAAGCGGGCGCTAAAAAGGTGGCAAGTATGACACAAGATGGATTTGCCAGAACCATATATCCCTCTCATACCATGTTTGATGGAGATACTATTTTCTGTATGGCGACAGGAGAGGTAGAAGCTGGAGTAAACGTTGTAGGTACAATTGCCGCTGATGTAATGGCTCGGGCTGTTGTAAAAGCAATAAAAAGTGCCGATTCTTTGTTTAAGATAAAGAGTTATAAAGATTTATTAAAAGATGTGTAAAAATTGCAAAAGCAGTTTTTAATCACTTTCTTTGTGCATAATTTAGGGAAAAATACACAATTAACCTAAAATTAGCAAATAAGGCCAATAAATTTAGATATTTATTTATATGATTATTTAAGTAGAACGCTAATTCATAACTTCGCACATGCTTTACAAATAAAGGGAATGAATAAAATAATAATTTTGATTCTTCACTATCTTTATCATTTTGAAAGCTGTATTTTATCGCCGGCAATAAAATTTTTTTGATGAATAAGGATTTTTTTTACCATGAAAAATAAATCGGTATTCTTGCTCTCTTTGATATTAATCACTTAAGGAACGTAAAAGATAAATTGACTTATTCGTCTTTATTGCAATAAAGACATAGAATGATATAATAAAAATATATTTATAAAACTATATTTATAATAAATTGGAGGAAGAAGATAGTGGATAAGAGAAAATTTAATTGGCTTGTGATTGGTTTGATCTTTTTAGGCATCATAATTGTCAGCGGAATTGCTTCAATATATATCGATGTTGTTTGGTTTGAATCAGTAAAATTCGTATCAATTTTCTGGAAAATATTACTTACCAAAGGATTTGTTATTGCTTTTTTTTCAGCACTTTTTTTTACATTGTCCTATATCAACCTTTCATTTGCAAGAAAATTTGCTCCCGAATTTAAAGTGGAATTGGATCAATCTGAATTTGAACGACCTGAAATCCAATTATATAAAAGTCTTCAAAATATTCAGGTCAATAAAAAATTTGTTTTCCTTTTTTCCTTGGTTGCTGCAGTATTTATGGGATTTTCCGAAAACACCAGCTGGGAAAAAATATTGATCTATCTGAATAGAACTTCATTTGGCATAAATGACCCCATATTTAATAGAGATATTGGCTTTTACATGTTCAGTCTTCCCTTTTTAGAATTTATTAGAAATTGGTTGTTTTTTTCATTAACTATCCTTACCATTGTTGTAGGTGCCATATATGTGATAAAAAAAGCTATCAAATTAGAAAATAGAAAGATCGAAATGGAAATTCCTGTGAAAATTCACCTTTCCATACTGATTGGCATTCTCTTGATTTTGAAAAGTGGAGAATACTGGTTAAAGACTTTCAAGATACTTTACTCTGACCAGGGCATTATTTTTGGTGCAGGATACACTGATGTTTACGCCAATCTCTTAGCTTTGAGAATTTTAATTTTTTTAGCATTGTTGTGTGCAGTTCTCATTTTTATTACTGCAAAAAAACAGGATTTAAAACTGCCAATGATTGGGCTAGCAGTTCTTCTTGGTGTCTCTGCTCTTATGGGTACCGTATATCCCGAAATTATACAAAGGGCAGTAGTTTTGCCAAATGAAAGCACCAAAGAGAAACCTTTCATAGCCAATAATATCAAATATACAAGAATGGCTTATGGTCTGGAAAAGATTAAGGAAGAGCAATTTCCCGTTAAGGAAGAAATCAGTTTAGCGGACATTGAAAAAAATAGTGAAACGATTGGTAATATTCGATTATGGGATTGGCGGCCAATTAAACAAACTTTAAGGCAAATACAAGCCATCAGATTGTATTATGATTTTAACAGCGTAGATATTGACAGATATTATTTTAACGGAAATTATCAACAAGTCATGATTTCTCCGAGAGAATTGGATACATCAAAAATACCAGAACAAGCAAGAACATGGATAAATGAGCATTTAACATTTACACATGGGTATGGTGTAGTTATTAATCCTGTTAACAAGATCAGCGGGGAAGGTCTTCCATTTCTATTAGTGAAGGATATTCCACCTGTTTCCAGTGTGAATATGGAGATAACTAGACCGGAAATTTACTATGGAGAGTTAACTAATAATTATGTTATCGTTAAAACAAAAGCTAAAGAATTTGATTATCCCAAGGGAGACGAGAATGTTTACAGTACTTATGCAGGAAATGGCGGTTTATCTATTTCCTCACTCTGGAGAAGAATATTATTCTCAATAAAATATTCCAATCCTCAAATTTTGTTGACCACGAATTTTACGCGTGATAGCAGAATTATGATTTACCGAAATATTCAGGAAAGAGTCAATAAGGTTGCACCTTTCCTGGGGTATGATAAAGATCCTTATATCGTTGTTTCGAAGGAAGGGAAATTATACTGGATACAGGATGCTTATACTATTTCAAACAATTACCCTTATTCTACCCCTCTCAGAGGGTATTTTAATTACATTAGAAATTCAGTAAAAGTCATTATCGATGCCTATGATGGTTCTATAGATTTTTATATCGTAGATCAAAACGATCCGGTGATTAAAGTATATGAAAAAATATTCCCGAAACTCTTCAAAGGTTTTGATCAAATGCCACAGGATTTAAAAGAGCATATCCGTTACCCCAAAGATCTTTTTCAGGTACAAGCAGAACTTTACTCGACATATCACATGGTTGATTCGGATGTATTCTATAATAAAGAGGATTACTGGAACATCCCTAATGAAATCTATGCTGAAAATGAAATAAAGATGGAACCGTATTATATTGTCACAAAAGTGCCTGGGCATGAGAGAGAAGAATTTATTCTCATGACACCTTTTACTCCTGCAACCAAAAATAACATGATTGCCTGGCTAGCTGCAAAGAACGATCAACCGGAATATGGAAATTTGGTTGTCTATAAATTCCCCAAGGATAAGCTGATATTTGGACCAATGCAGATTGAGGCCCGAATTGACCAGGATTCTGAAATTTCACAACAATTGACTTTATGGGGACAAAAGGGTTCAACAGTCATTAGAGGGAATCTTCTGGTCATTCCCATTGAAGAATCCATCATTTATGTTGAGCCGCTCTATTTACGTGCAGAAAAAGGCGAGATACCTGAATTAAAACGAGTGATTATTTCTAATGGCACAGATGTAGTTATAGGTAATAATTTAGAAGACGCCTTGGGAAAACTATTTGCTGGAGCGTATGAAAAAGAAGAATCCATTGTCATAAGTGGAGAAGAAAAAACCCTTCAAGATTTAATTTTGGAAGCGAGCGAATATTATCAAAATGCTCAACAATTTTCCCGAGAAGGTAATTGGAGTGGCTACGGAGAAGAATTGAATAAATTAGAGCAAACTTTGAAATTATTGGAAGAGTTAAGCAGAAAAGAATAAAAATTATTTTAATGCTCTGAAATATGATTATGAATAGGAGGGATGATAAGATAACCCTCCTATTCATAATGGATTTCTATTTTATGCCATGTTTTTGGATTGAATCAATTTCAATATTTTAAGTAATTTGTCCTTTTATTAGCACCATTCCAATTTTGTAAATACATAACCATTATATGCTGGAAATAATACTATTGTTCTCCAGGTTGATGATCTTTGCACTTAAATCTTTTATTTGCAGAAGTGCAACCGTACTTACCCCGGTTAGCCAGCCACCGCATTCTCCCGGGTTGATAACCAATGAATTATTTATTTTACGTAAATCAACATGATGGGTATGACCATAGATGATAATGTTGTATTTCCGGCTTTCTATAAGAGCGTCAATTAATTTTTCTCTATGAAGCATAATTGTTCTTTGATCATTCAATAGGGATATATAAGGGGGAGGAAATATTTTTCCTATTTCTTTAAATTTTTCCCGAAGATAAAGCTTATCTCCATCATTATTTCCAAACACGCCTATGAAAGGGGAATGTAGATTTTTAAATCCCAAAGCAGTAAAAGGGGAGGTAAAGTCACCGGCATGTAAGACTAAATCTACTTTTTCGCGATTAAAAAGTGTTACCGCTTTTTTTATCTGAAGCAAATTATCGTGCGTATCAGAGATAATTCCTATTTTCATATTTTTATTCCCCTAAATTTTGTTTATGGCAGAGTGAGCCATGTCCACTATTTTATTATATCATGCTTAAATAAAAACGGGGTGGATTTTCCACCCCGTTTTTATTTAATTAACATACCGGTCAGTTTCAACCAATGGATCTTTATTTTATCAATCCTTTTTCCTTTAAGAATTCTTTTGCTACCATGCTGGCAGGCTTGCCTATTCCGTCGACTTCGTAGTTTAAATTAATCATGGTTTCTGTATCAATTAATTTCGTTATAGGAAGAAGAATATTTTCTATTTCAGGATATTTGTCAAAAATTTCCTTTCTTACGACCACCGAAATATTATAGATTGGGAAGAAATATTTATCATCTTCCAGAATGGCTAAATCAAATTTTCTAAGTTTACCATCGGTTGCAAAGACCATTGCAAGATTTACTTGACCTCTATTAAGCGCATCGTAGGTCAATCCAGTATCCATAGGTTTGACATTTTTTCTTAAAAGATTCATGCCATAGTATTCTGCCATGGCAAAAACACCGTCCGTTTCCCGTTCGTAAAAAGTTGGATTGACTGCAATGACAACTTTTTCAGGATTTTTATTGATATATTCAGCCAAACTCGAAAACGTAGTTCCCATGGCATCAACCATATCTTTTTTAATTGCCAATGCATAAGTATTATTGAAAGTGGTTCTGCCCATCCATACCATATTGTTTTGTTCCAGATCATCTTTTTTTACCTTTTCATAAAGTTCAACAGGATCATTAATTTTAACAGGATATTTAAAGTAATTGCCACCTGCAGTTCCTGTATAATCGGGTAAAATATCAATTTGGCCGCTGAGAAGACCTGCTCTGGCGATGGCTGCAGCCATTCCCAATTTCTCTTCTACCTGAAAGCCATTCTCCTCCAGTAATAGGGTGATTAAATTTGCCAGAACATACTGTTCGGTAAAATCTTTGGACCCTACAATAATTTTTTTAGTTTCTGCGCCGCTGGCAGATAAACTACCTAAAGCTAAAAACAAAACAAGTAACAATACAATGCTGAAAAATATGCGATTTTTCATAAAAATAACCTCCTTAATTTTTTTTAATCTGCAATCCTCTAGAGACAATTTTTTTCTCTATCTTTGCCATAATATAATCGACGATAATTGCCAATAGGGATACAGTAATTGCACCGGATATCAGCATTTCCGGTTTTTGCATTCTAAGACCGATAAAGATAAAATCTCCCAAGCCACCACCCCCGATAACAGCGGCAACTGTTGCCGAGCCAATAATAATTGTAGCAGAACTTCTGATTCCTCCCATGATAACTGGAAGAGCGATTGGTATTTTTACTTTCCAAAGCAATTGATTTTGAGTTAAGCCCATTCCTCTTCCTGCTTCGATGATATTCTGGCGGACACTGAGGATGCCCGAGGTTGTATTAAAAATGATAGGAACCAGTCCATAAATAACTAAAGCAATAATTGCCGGCTTTATGCCTATCCCGACAAAAATAAATATAAGGGCTATAATAACCAGCGATGGAACAGATTGAGCAGCTCCCATAACCGAAAGAATAACCTTTCCTATTTTTTTCCTGCCTTCCTGGGTAACAAAAATACTAATTGCCATGCCAATAATCACCGAAAAAGTTAATGAGATGCAAAAAATCAAAATGTGAACCTTAAGGGCAGCAAAAATTCTATCAATATTGTTTATGTAAAAAGATATTATGTTCATAAGGTTATTTTATTCCTCAGAAATTATTTGTTTTTTATTTACTTCTTCAAAAATATGACTCAATTTAACAATTCCCACAAATTCTTTTTTTCGATTCACTACCGGAAGTTGATTTTCCCCAATTTCCAGCATCTTTGAAAGCGTTTCGTTGATATTGTTTTGTCTTTCGATGATCCAGGGTGCCGGATTATGAATAAATTTTTGTTTTTTTGTTTTTGTAGCTTTTTCTAAAACATAACGGCTTTTCAGATGATTTTTTGTATCTAAAGCAAAGGCAATTTTAATATTTTTTTCTTCTAATTTTTTCCTAACACTATCAGGAGATTCAGTATCTAATACGGTGATAAATCCATCTTTAAGTACGTAATCTTTTGCTTTTTTAAGTGAAAGTGCTTTAATGTTTCTATCCTGTCCAAGAAGGTTTTCTACAAATTCATTGGCCGGATTGCTGAGTATTTGAGAGACCTCATCGTATTGCACCAAATTTCCTTTATTAATAATGGCAATTTTATCACCTAATTTAATGGCTTCATTGATATCATGGGTTACAAAAACGATGGTTTTTTTAATTTCCTCTTGAATTTCCAAAAAAGAATCCTGCAATTTAAGTCGGTTTATGGGATCAATGGCTCCGAAAGGTTCATCCATGAGAAGTATCTCCGGTTCGGCGGCAAGTGCCCTGGCCAGTCCTACCCGTTGTCTTTCCCCACCGGAAAGTTCAAGTGGAAACTTATGAGCAAAACTTTGGTCCAAAGTGACCAATTCAAGCAATTCCTTCACACGTTCATCTATTTTTTTTTGTTCCCATTTTAGCAATCGAGGAACAATAGCAATATTTTCGAATACAGAAAAATGAGGGAAAAGACCTATTTCCTGAATAACATAACCAATATTTCTTCTTAGTTCTACCGGGTTGATCTCCTTAATAGGTTTATTGTTGATCAAAATATTTCCTTCATCAAAAGAAGTCAATCTGTTTATCATTCTTAAAGTGGTCGTCTTTCCACATCCGGAAGGGCCTATAAACATAGTGAGAGATCCTTTTTCAATATGAAGGTTAAAATGATTTACTGCTATTTTTTTTCCGAATTTTTTAGTAACATTTATTAATTCTATCATCATTTGTTCTCCTGTTTACCTTTTTACTTTCAAACCTTTAGGAGTGATCCAATCCTCTATTTTTAATAAAAAAAAGTTCACACTTATCCCCAATGTTGAAATCAGAATAGCTCCTACTAAAACCATGGTTAAATTTGCCCTGCCAATACCGGCAAAAATAAAGTATCCCAATCCGCCTGCTGCAATAAGTGACGCGTAGGTCGTGACACTGACACCCATAACAATAGCAATTCTGATTCCGGACATGATAACAGGAATTGAAAGGGGAATTTTAATTTTCCATAGAATTTGATTTTTTGACATACCTATCCCCCGGGCTGCTTCAATCATCCCCGGTTTCACCTGGTTTAAAGCCAGGTAAGTGTTTCGGGTTATCGGTAATAATGAATAAAGCGTAATTGCCGAAATAGTCGGAACGATTCCCAGACCTAATCTAAAAGGAGCAAGAAGGACAACCATTACACCATACAAAGCCAGACTTGGAACAGTCATTAAAATGCTGGCAATATTTATCACGTATTTTGCTATATTAGGTCGAGAGGAAATATAAAAACCCAGAGAAACACTAATCAATATAGATATAGGAACGCTTAAGGCAACTATTTTTATATGATTTAGAAGTTCAAGAATAATTTTATCGTGATAATATTCAAAAAAAAGTGATAGAGAAATAATGTGCCTCCTTAAATAGTGTTTATGAATTCAAGAAAAGAATGTAAGCAAATGACATCTTTCGATTGATTTTATCTTTTATGGGTTTAGAAAAATTTGAAGTCATTTTTTTCGAACCCCTGACTTAATTTTAGCTTTTCATCATCGAAGCGATTTTTTCAACCGAAGATAGAAGAAGATGTTGTTCCCATCTTTGTAGCTGATCGAATTTTGTCAAAAAGTCTTTTTGTAATAACGATGGTTTTTTGTTGATAATATTTTTACCATCAGGAGTTATTTTTATAAGGACTTGCCTTCTGTCAAGACTATTTTTTGTTCTTGAAACCAATCCTTTCATTGAAAGACGATCAATAATATCAGTTACCGTAGCTTGGCTAAGGCTTATTTTTTTTGCAATTTCTCCTATGGCAATGTATTCATTTTGAGATAGTTCCTGAAGAATCATGAGTTGAGGCGAAGTTAGTCCGTAATGTTTTTCCAAAGATTTTGAGTAGATAGACATTGCTCTACTAATTTGTCTTAAAGTGACAACTATCTCTTCGCTTAGGTTTTTATGATTTTTTTCCATCGTTTTCCTTTATAATAATTTCAATACTAATATATAGTATCCTTAATAAAATGTCAAATATTTTATTTTTAATATATTTATAAATTCATAGGAGGCCTTTTTTAAGACAAAAAATAATTTTAATTACAATTTATTTGATATAAATGTATTTTAAAAAGATTAGTGGGCTTAGTATTTATTATATAAAATATCATTAATAATAAGCCCACGAAATAAAAATAAATCAATGACATAGAAATACTCGTTAAAACATTTTAATAATTACGCGCAGATGATAGATAAAGGAATAATTTTAGCATGTAAGAAGCGAAAACAAATTATTATATTTTTACAGCTCAATTCGAATAGATTCAGTAATAGAATTTATACTGAAATAGTCACTTTAAATTTAATTGTTGCTTAACAACTTTAAAAAAATATGTTAAAATATTTTATTAATAGCACGGAAGATATGTAAAATTAGTAGCAAAAAGGGAGAGAAGAAGTGGAAAAAGATTTAGCCTTTGTAAAAGAGATTACTTCCAAGAAAAATAATTTTTCTCAATGGTATGTTGATGTGGTGAGAAAAGCAGAATTAGCTGATTACACTACCATAAAAGGATGTATGGTTATCAGGCCTTATGGTTATGGTTTGTGGGAGAACATGCAGCAAGGATTGGATAAAAGAATAAAAAAAACAGGGCATAAAAATGCCTATTTCCCTTTATTTATTCCGGAAAATTTGTTGAAAAAGGAAGCTGAACATGTGGAAGGATTTGCTCCGGAAGTTGCCTGGGTTACTCAGGGAGGCAATCAGAAGCTAGATGAAAAGATGGCTGTTCGACCTACATCTGAAGCTATTATATGTAGTTTATACTCCAAGTGGATAAAATCATATCGCGATTTGCCCCTTTTAATCAATCAATGGGCGAATATTGTCCGATGGGAAAAGACAACACGCTTGTTTTTAAGAACAACTGAATTTCTCTGGCAGGAAGGACATACGGTTCACAAAACAGAAGAAGATGCTCAGGAAGAAACTTTGAAGATATTATTTGAAGTCTATCGGGATTATATAGAAAATGACCTGGCAATTCCGGTTGTTGTTGGAAAGAAAACTGTAAAGGAAAGGTTTGCCGGTGCTTTAAATACTTATACATTGGAAGCCCTTATGAGCGATGGAAAAGTTTTACAGGCAGGTACTTCTCATAATTTGGGACAAAATTTTGCCAAGGCTTTTGATATTAAATATTTGGATGAAGATCAAACCGAAAAATATGCCTGGCAGACTTCATGGGGTACTACAACACGATTAGTTGGAGCCATTGTTATGGTGCATGGAGATGATAGGGGATTAAAATTGCCTCCGAAAGTAGCACCGGTTCAATTGGTGATTGTACCAATTACATTTGACAAATCGAAAAAAGAAGTTCTTGATAAGGCTTATAAACTTTGCATCATGCTGGGCAAGGAATTTCGGGTAGAGGTTGATGCTCGGGATGAATATAAACCGGGTTGGAAATTTAATGAGTGGGAAATGAGAGGTGTTCCTTTAAGGTTGGAAATTGGTCCAAGGGACATGGCTAAGGAACAGGTTGTTCTAGTAAGAAGAGATACAGGTGAAAAAATAATTGTAAAAGAAGAAGAATTAGCTGAAACTGTAAATAGTCTTTTAACTGAAATTCAAAATAATCTCTTTAATCAGGCGAAAAAGTTCCTTCAGGAAAATATTAGGGAAGTATCGGATTATTCAGAGTTCAAGAAAATTATTGAAGAGAAAAAGGGTTTAATAAGAACTCACTGGTGTGGCAATAGAGATTGTGAGGATAAAGTTAAAGAAGAAACCAAGGCAAGCATTCGATGTATTCCTTTTGAGGAAAATAAAATTCCGGGCAAATGTATTTATTGCGGAAAGGATGCCTCCACTTTGGTTTATTTTGCCCGCGCTTATTAAATATAATAAGAGAGGGGGAGAAATGATGGCAGAGGTATTGATTGGCAAAATAAGTGATTATTTTGCCAAAATCGGAGTAGCTGCTTTTACAGTGATCGATGATGAACTTCGAAAAGGTGATAGGGTTCATTTTGTTGGCCACACAACCGATTTTACGCAAAAGATAAACTCTATGCAATCAGAACGCGAAACAATAGAATTAGCAAAAATCGGAATCGGCGTTGGCATAAAAGTAAAGGAACGCGTTCGAGAGGGAGATAAAGTTTATAAGGTAATCGAATAAACATTATAAAAGACCATTCTTTTCACAAGGATGGTCTTGATTTATTTTTGCTCATTTTCTTTCACTAAAAAAGCCTTTAAAAAAGGTTTCACTAAATCAATCGGGAGAGGAAATAAAATAGTAGAATTTTTTTCAACAGCAACCTCAGTTAAAGTCTGTAAATACCTGAGCTGGAGAGAAATGGGTTGTTTTGCTATTCTGTCAGCTGCTCTTACTAGTTTTTCTGATGCCTGAAATTCTCCTTCAGCATGAATGACTTTTGCCCTTCTTTCTCTTTCTGCTTCAGCTTGTTTTGCCATTGCTCTTTTCATGCCTTCAGGAAGTTCAACATCTTTTGTTTCCACCGCTGTGACTTTTACTCCCCATGGACCGGTATGTTCGTCTACGATTTTTTGGAGAGTTTGGTTTATTTTTTCTCTTTGAGATAACAATTCATCTAATTCCATTTGGCCAAGGACACTTCGCAAAGTGGTTTGGGCAATCTGAGATGTGGCATTAATGAAATTTTGCACTTCAATCACTGAATTTTCAGGATTGACTACTCTAAAATAAATAACCGCGTTTACTTTTACAGGGACAGTGTCTTTGGTAATCACTTCCTGGGCAGGTACGTCCATTGTAATAATTCGGAGACTGACTCTAACTAATTTGTCGACAATAGGGATTAAAATAATCAATCCGGGGCCTTTTGCTCCCACCAATCTTCCCAGCCTAAAAATAACTCCTCTTTCATATTCTCTTAAAACCTTTATTGCCTGGGAAAGCACAATAAGCACAATGATAAGAATACCAAAATAAATTGATAGGTCATAAATAATATACATTTTCAATCTTTCTCCTTTCTGTTATATTTTCTAACCATGAGGGTAAGCATTTTTATCTCTAGAATTACTACTTTCTCTCCTTTTTTAATTAATCCATCTTTGCTAACCGCTTGCCATCTTTCGCCATGTATAAATATGGTGCCTTCTGGATCAAGATTTGTTTTTGCAATACCGGTTTTTCCAATGATACTTTCTTTCCCGGTGACGGATTTTTTCCATTGGATTTTTAATCCTTTACTTAGGGCAAAGATAAAGAAACCTGCGGTGGCAAGAGACATGGAGATAATCAATCCCATGGATATTCTAAGAAAAGGAGCTGTAGATTTTGGTAGCATAAATGATCCTAAAATAAGCGAGGTTAAGCCACCTGCCGTAAGCATTCCGAAGGTTGGAGTATAAATCTCTATTATAAAAAGAATTACCCCAAATAAAATGAGCAGAAGCCCTCCATAATTAATCGGTATACTCTGAAAGGATACAAAAGCTAAAATAAGGCAAATTCCACCGACTATTACCGGGAAAAAAGTTCCCGGATTGCTAAACTCACCAAGAATGCCATAGATACCGATAAATAAAAAAATGTACGCGATGCTAGGATTGCTAAGGGAGTGTAAGAATAGATCTTTAAAGCTCATTTTCACTGTTTTTATGGTTGCACCCTTAGTATTAAGAATTTTCTTTCCACTTGGAATAGATACTCTTACACCATGAATAATATTTATTAATTCATTAATGTCTTTAGCGATAAATTCTATTGTACCATTTTCAATAGCTTCCTGTTCAGTCATTGAAACACCTTCTCTGACCGCTTTTTCTGCCCATTCTGTATTCCTTCCGCGATTTTCGGCGATGCTTTTGATGTATGCAGCAGCATCATTGACCATTTTTGTTTTCATTGTTTCATCGATATTTTCTTCACCTAGGGTAACTGGAGTGGCAGCACCAATATTCGTACCGGGAGCCATTATGGCAATATGACTTGCCAGAGTGATAAAAACGCCTGCCGAAGCGGCTCGACTTCCAGATGGGGATACATAAATGACCATGGGGACGGAAGTGTTCAACATTTTTTTGACAATGTCTCTCATGGATGTATCGAGTCCTCCCGGTGTGTCCAATTGCAGGATAAGGCATTCAGCGTTTTCTTGTTCCGCATCTTCGATGCCACTGACAACATATTGGGAAGTAATTGGATTAATAATGCCATCCAATTGGAGTAAAAAAATGATTGGCTGGTAGTAAGCAACATTTTCCCCAGGGCAAGTAACAGTTATAAACAGTAAGACAAGAAAGAAAATAATTTTTTTTATTTTCATATTCATCATTCCTTTTTTTATTGGGAAAAACAAGAATAAGAAAGATAAAAATTAAATTCTTTTTCATTATTATATCATAATAAATTTATCATTGCAGGAATTGAGAGATAAGGATAAAATAGATATATTATTCCCCTTATTTAATGAGGGATTTAGAATAGAGTATTAGACTATAATTAAATAAGTGAGAATTTTTTATAAATCATAAATTGTATACCTAAAAGATTTATTTGTGGAGAAATAGTTTGGGAAAAAAGGAAAAAGAAGGCGTTTTATTTGTTTTAATGACTGTATTTATTGCAGGAGCATTGCCTATTATCATAAAATATGGTATCGGATTTTTAAATCCTTTATTTTTTGCATCTTCGAGCAGTTTTGTCGCTGGTGCTTTTCTTTTTACATTAGCGGTCATTCAAGGCAATTGGAAAATATTATTTTTTAAAAATTATATGCCTAAATTACTATTGATCGGATTTTTTGGCATTACTCTTTCAAATTTATTCTTTTTCTATGGAACGTCTTTAACCAGTGCAATTAACGCGTCAATCTTGTTGGTGATAGAACCTGTGTATTCAATTTTTATTGGATACCTTTTTTTAAACGAAAAAATAACTTTTAAACAGAATATTTATACTTTTATTATTATTCTGGGGACCATAACCGTTCTGTATAAGGAGAGACTTATTTTTAATTATGGAGATTTAATGATTATGTGCACTCCCTTATGCTGGCAAATTGCCCATTTTTTCAGTAAAAAATTAATGAGTGATCACCATGAAATTACTCCCCGTTTAATTGCGACTGCGAGGACTTTATTTGGCGGAGTATTTTTGGTTCTTTTAAGCTACATAAACGGATTAAATCAATTTGATGCCTTCAAACTTCCTTATGTATTATGGATTGTGATTTTGCAAGGAATTATAGGATTTGCCGTCCAATATTCCTTTTGGTATGAGGCGATCAAGCGATTGAATTTATCAAAAGCAACTTCCATCATTTCAATATACCCGGCTTTTTCCATTTTATTGGCTTGGATTATATTGAAAGAGCTCCCTACTTTTCAACAAATTGGAGGTTTTATTGTTATTGTGATCGGTATTTTTTGTCTACTAAGTATAAAAAGTGAAAAAAGGATGATTGAGACAATATGAATTGTTGAAAAACTTTGCACAAGGTTAAACACCACATCATTTAAATATATGTTTTATAAGAAAGGAAGGAAGGCCTTATGTTGGCAACAAATAAAGAAAAACTAGTCATGTTATCCATTCAGGGGAGAGTTAGTTACCCGGTAAAAAGAGGTCCATACAGGATAACGCATGAAGGAAAGCCCGTTATTGTTCCAGGCGTTGGCGGAATTACATACAATATAAAAGTGGGGGATTGCGCTTTTGGATGGGAAGCAGATCATGTTGAACCTGGTGTATCTACAGTGGTCGATGAAGAAAAAAGAGGTGAGGCTCCAAATGTTGCGTATAATATTTTAGCATGTATAGGAAACCGGGCTCGCGTAGTAAGTGGGGAAGCCAAGGGTGATTCGGGAATTGTTACCGGGCATCATGGTGGAATCGAGCATGTTCTCATTGATTTTCCTCAAGATACTTTAGAGAAGCTTTCAATCGGGGATAAGATATTGATAAAATCCTATGGGCAGGGATTGAAATTATTAAAATTTCCGGAAATCAAAGTTTTTAATCTTGATCCGGATTTCTTAGAACGATTAAATATTATTGATTTAAAAGATGGGACAATCGATGTTCCGGTTACCTGTCATATTCCTGCTAAATTAATGGGGTCTGGTATAGGTGCAGCCAGTGTTGCAAGTGGAGATTATGACATTACGACTGCAGATAAGTCGATGGTCAAGAAATATAAACTGGATAGAATTAAATTTGGCGATATTGTTGTGATCAGTAATGCAGATAATAGTTATGGCAGAAATTATAGAGAGGGAGCTGTTACCATAGGTATAGTTATCCACAGCGATTGTGTGCTTGCCGGGCATGGTCCAGGGGTAACCACACTTCTAACCTCGGCAACTGGTAGAATTAACTATCATTTCGATGAGCAGGCCAATATAGCTAATTACTTGAAGATTGGTACCAAGAGAAAAAAATAAGTTACTTAAATAATTATATCTGTTTTATTTATGAAATTATTTTGAAACATTCAATAAAGAGCTTGATGATGTAAATTTTTTATTAAAAAATTCTCAATAATTACGTAAATATTAACAGTGGAAATTTTCCTAAATTTTTTTATTTCTATAATCTATTTATTCTGAAAGAAGTTCAATGCTGCTATCAATGGAAGATTTTAAGCTTTCTATTTCCATTTCTTGGATAGATTTAGAAAAAGGTTCAAAGGAGATATTCCCCCTATATCCCAGTTTAAGAAGGATTTCCAGTTGTGCTTTTGTTTGAAGTCTGTCTTTTTCATTAACAAGAATGCGATGTTTATCTTTATATTGTTGTAAAGACATTTCGCATTCTATTCCACAGACGTGGACCAATCCGATATAAGAAACATCATAATCATTTATAATGGTTTCGATGGTATCTGGCCCGATAAAGTGATGAAATGTATCATGAACAATTTTGTAAGAAGAAAATCCTGATTCTTGAATGGCCTTCTGGGCTCTTAATTGCGATCTTAATGAACATTCCGTAAAACCCAGTGGCTCAATTAATCCCTGTATGCCGCTTTCTTGTAATAATGGCCCAAAAGCTTTCAAAGAGGCTAAAGTTTCTCGAAATACCTCCCTTTCATTTTTTTGGAAGCTAAAAGCATTATTTGGGCAAAGAACTATAGCTTTACAATTTATAGAAGCAGCGAGAGTGATCATTTCCCTCAATTCTGTTTTTTTCTCTGATAAAATATCTGAGAGATTGAATTGCTGAAGAGCATTAATGGCAATGATTTCCACACCGTATTTTTTTGAAAGAGCATTAAAGTTCTCAATCGTATAATCATCAATAATTTTCCCACCGGGAAGATCATTACGTAGTTCAATTTTATTTAAATCCAGGTCTTTTGTTAATTTAAAAAAATCCTCTAAACTTAATTTTGGTTGAATAATCCTATTCAAGGCAAATCTTGTTCTGATCATAACTTAAATCCTCCTTTGCAAAATTCATGAAAAAATAGGGATTGTTTTGTTATTGCTAACTGATACAAATCTAAGTAACAGAATTTATCTAAAAAGAATATATTTTGCGGTTTTTTATATCAAGCATGTTGTTAATGTGGTTTTAATTACATTAATGCAAAAAATAAGGAATATGTCAATTAAATTTAATAGATCGATGTAATGGTTTGTAGTATAAAAATTATACAAATTCGTTTGACAAGAAACGTAAGATTATAATAAAATAAAATTACCTACAATCGACTGCACAAATTGCATTTTACAAAAAACCTACGCTAACTACCGTTAATTTAAATATAGTCGAGACTAAGAGTGAAAGCTTTTTATGTTTTGACTAACGATTACAATAAAAACTATAGGAAAAATTATTTCGTTTTTTAAAATGCAAACGTTTGCACTTTCTTTAATTTTTAAGTGCACTCCATAGATTTTGCAATAAAAAACTACTCGCCATTGTTGAAAAATAAAAAATTTCCTTTAAGACGCAAAAACCATTATTGATGGATTGGCTACATCAAAGAGAAACTAAATGAATGAATTGCGGTTAATTATTAGCATATCGGGTAAGTTGAGATATAAATGCTTTTAATATAATGCATTTTGTGGTGTAAACGAAGAACTTTATTTTTAAAATATCTAAATATTAAAGGCAAAGATGATACTGTAAGACTTGAATTTTTAACCTGCGGAAAAAATGCATTCGAGAAAGGAAATGAAGATGAAATTTTCTTTATGTATTGATTCCATGTATCCCAGTCAGGATTCAAAGAAAAAATTGGAAGAAATAAAGAAAGCAGGATTCCATTATATTGAATTTTGGGACTGGAGAGATAAAAATTTAAAACTAATTGAAAATAGTGATTTAAAAGTGACCAATTTTAGTGGAAATAGAATAACTTCTTTAACGTTAGACAGTACCGAAAGAGTGATTAATGAAGTAAAAGAATCAATTAAAGTTGCAAAAACAATAAAATGTAATCAAATCATGTTGCTATCAGATGTATTACAGAGTGATGGAAGTGTTAAAATAAATCCTATAAGCAGGGAAAAGAAAACCAAAGTTTTGATAAATAATCTAAAAGCATTGGTTAAATTAGCTAAAAAAGAAGGTATTTTTTTGATGATTGAGCCTTTGAATACTTTTAAAGATCATAAGAATTATTTTTTGAATCATTTCCAGGAAACACTTCAATTTGTTCAATTGCTCAATTCTGAATATCTCAAAATTTTATATGATGTTTACCATATGCAAATTATGGATGGAAATATTGTGGAAAGCTTAAAAGAAAATCATCAATCCATCGGCTATATTCATCTGGCGAATGTTCCCTATCGGTGTGAGCCCTGGATCGGAGAACTTGATTGTAAGTTTATTTTGAAAGAGCTATCGAAAGTTTATTCAGGAATTGTGGGGTTTGAATTTTTTGTTAAAGAGAGTAATTTTACATACGAAGAACTGTACCGGTGGATTCACTCAATTGATTTTTAAGAAATTTATTTATAGGTAACGGGAAATTATATCTGATTCACTTAATCTCTTGATTTGTGGTATCTTCTTCTAATTAATATTTTTGTGAGGAGGTGATGCAATGAGCTACTAGGTAAATAGAATGATGTTGCTTTAAAAATTTATGCCATCGCTTTTACCATGAAATTTAAAGGAGGTAAATATTATGTTAAAGAGAATTGAAAAGTATTGTATATTTTTAATAGTATGCTTTTTAATTGTGGGATTTTTTGCTATAGGCATTTCCGCGGATAACACAAAGTTGGTATATATGACTGCCGGGGATGTAAATATGCTTGCTTTAGGCCAACATGTTATTGGTCCTCAATTTACCGAGAAATATCCCGATGTTAGTGTGATGACCGTTCATACCGGTCCTGGTAATGCGGGTTCTCGACTAATTTTTGAGAAAATTAACGCAGATAAGGATAAAAAAGAAGGTGATGTAGATGTAGCTATGATACATCAAATTTTCTTGAAATGGGCGATGGAAGAAGATCTTCTTATGAAATATGCAAAAGACATAGATACCTGGCAATATATCACTTCCCCTTTTGCCAAGAATACCCTTGGTGTTGATGTGGAAGGATATTGTATGCCAATGTTCCATAGCCAGGCAGTTATTGCCTACAATCCGCAATATGTCAAAGATCCACCCAAAACCTATGAAGAAATTGTAAAATGGGCGGCAGAGAATCCAGGTAAATTTGGTTATAATGGTATAAAAGGCGGGATGTCAGGTGTGGCATTTACCTGTGGCTGGATTTATTGGAAAACAGGGAAGTATGAAAAATATGCAGTCACCGGTCCTTTTGATGAGTCTGAAATTGCCACCTGGGATGAGGCAATAAAAGAATTAAAGGAGTTCAATAAAACCGTCACTTTAACCGGTGGAAATGTTGCTACACTTGATGCGCTTAACAGGGGTGAAATTTGGATGGGACCTGTTTGGGTTGATATGTTTTTAAGCTGGATGGCTGAAGGCAAATTAGATCCAGCTTCTCGTATTCTTCTTCCGGATCCGGGAATGCCTGGGCAACCAATGTATTTTGTTATTCCGAAAAATTCACCACATCCTGAAGAGGCGAAAAATTTTGTTGAATATGTAACTTCACCAGCAGTGCAGGCTGAGGAAATTGTAAAGAGATTTAATTGGTATCCGGGAATTGATGGAAGTTACGTAAAGGATTATGTCCCAAAAGAAACATTTGATGTGATATATAAAGATGTAACGCCTGAAATATTGTCTAAATTTGGAAGAGCTTTTCCCCTGGGAGATTATTTTGATGCAATATTGGAAGCTGTTGAATAAAGGAAGAATAACCAATTTAGAGGTAATTAGATGAAAAACAGTTCAAAAAATGAATTGGCTGTAAAGTACACAAAAATAGGAGATAGGGGCAAAAGTCCCTTCTCCTATTACCTTCCCTATTTGTTGTTATTTCCTGCTGTTATGGTTATTTTATTGTTGTACTTATATCCATTTCTTGCCTCCTTCTGGAAAAGTTTTATCAATAAAGAGGGCGTATTTGGATTAGAAAATTATGAGAAAACATTTCGCTTGTATGGGTATGATGCATTATTTACCCTGGGAGTTACTACTCTCAGTACATTTGTTGCTACAGCTATTAGTATTTTGGTAGCTGTGTATTTAAGGCTATCCAGGGGGTGGCTATCCAGTAGTATTGGCATTTTGTATAGGCTACCCATTTTCCTGCCATTTGTTGTCATTGCGCAGATGATGAGAAGTTTTTTAGCTCCCCATGGGATACTAAATCTTTTTTTAGCAAAATTAGGTATTATTAATATTGAAAATCCCATACAACTTTTTAATTGGGCTGGTTTGACTTTCGGTTTCGTATGGAAACAAGCACCCTTTATGATTTTGATTATTTATGGTGGATTTCAGATGATTGATACTTCATACATTGAAGCAGCAAAAAGTGTCGGTGCTAAACTGCCTCAGATTATTACTAAAGTATTAATTCCTATGAACAAACCTACTATACTTATTGCGGTAACTTTGGTTTTTTGTTCTTTGGTTGGTTGTTTTAGTTTTCCCTATATGTTAATTGGAGGAAAGTCGCCGGTTACTATCACTGTAGATATTGCCCATCGGGTAAATTATTTTGGTGATTATGGAGTTGCAAATGCATTAGGGGTTCTTTCTTATATTATGGTCAGTTTATTGGCTCTTTACTATGTACGCAGTATGACCAAGAAAGGATTATATGATTAGGGAGAGGATTAACATTGAAAAAAAGCATTCTTAGGAAAACTATCGAAATAATTATATTTTTAGTTTTTATATTTTTTCTTTTTGCCCCTGTTTTAAGTATGGGAATTTGGTCTATTGCTTTAAGATGGTATTGGCCGAATACATTGCCTCAGGAGATTGGTTTGGATTACTGGTTTCAGGCTTTAGGTATTGCTAAAAGCCTAACTCTGGGAGCGGTTAATGTCGTTCCAGCTTTTCTATTAAGTTTAAGCATTGCCATTGTTGTTGTTATTATTACGATGGTTATCGCAATTCCGGCAGGATACGCATTGGCAAAACTTAAAATTCCTGCTGTTTTAAAAGGTATTATTTTAATATTATTTTTATTACCCAGAGCATTTCCTCAGCAGCCGGTATTTCTAAATTTAATGTTAATATTTAATAAAATAGGAATTACAGGAACTGTATTCGGTGTTATTTTAGTGCATATAGTTGTTGGTTTGGTATTTGCTGTGTGGATTACTACGAGTACTTTTAATTCTATTCCTCCCGAATTGGAAGAAGCTGCTCGAAGCGTAGGCGCTTCAAGGTTAAAAGCATTTTTAAAGGTCACTTTACCTATATCTACTCCTGGACTTATTGCCAGTGCAGTATTTGTATTCCTTACTTCAATGGACGAATTTACCGGTACTTTTTTTGTAGGACTACCTTTTGTAACTACTCTTCCAATGACACTTTATTCAGCAAGTGGATCAAATATCCAATTTGCCTCGGTAATTGCAATTTTATTATTAATTCCTTCGATTCTTTTTATGATTATTATTCAAAAATTTTTAAAAGCTGAACATCTTGGAGGAATGGGTGGATAAACTTAAGTGTAAAATATCCAGATATTACTTGGAGGTAGATTATTTATGGCAATTCTTAGAGTAAACAATTTAAGTAAAAATTTTGGTAATGTAAGAGCTGTTCAAGAAGTTAGCTTCACAGCAACTGAAGGTAAAGTGTTAAGCCTTTTAGGGCCGAGCGGATGTGGCAAAACAACCACGTTACGTTGTATTGCGGGATTTGAAAATCCGGATGTAGGGGAAATCTTTTTAGATAATAAGAGAATTACTCATATTCCTCCCGAGAAGAGAGGAATTGGCATGGTTTTTCAAAATTATGCACTTTGGCCACACATGACTGTTTATGGAAATTTAGCTTTTGGTTTGCAGATCAGAAAAATTTCCAAAAGTGAAATAAACAAAAAAATAAAAAAAGTATTGGGGATGGTACGATTAGAAGGTTATGAGAATAGGTATCCTCGGCAAATGAGTGGCGGACAGCAACAGCGTATTGCTATGGCTCGTGCATTGGTCTTTGAACCGGAAATTATGTTGCTTGATGAACCTTTAAGTAATTTAGATGCTCAATTAAGAGAAGAAATGCGTTTTGAATTTACTGAATTGCAAAAAAAATTAGGGATTACTGCAGTTTATGTTACTCATGACCAGGCAGAAGCTTTGGTAATTTCTGACCAAATTGTAATTCTTGATAAAGGAAAAATAGTTCAATTCGGCTCACCAAAAGAGATTTATTCTAATCCAAAAAATAAATTTGTAGCCGGATTTATTGCAGTTTCCAGTTTTATCAATGGCGTTGTCGAATCGTTTAATGAAAGCAAGAAAAAAGTGATCGTAAAATCTGATGATGGATATTCTATTCTTGGACTGAATAATAATTTTAGCTTTGGTCAAAGGATATCCGTTGCCATGCGAATGAATACCTTAAAATTTTTTCAGGAGAAAGAGAATAAAAAAAATATATTTACAGGTAAAATCATTCAATCTTCTTATCTTGGAAATACCATTGATTATAAAATCAAAATGGGAAAATGGGAAATCAGGACCAATGCTGATGCAAAATATGATTTTAGAATTGGTGAAGTAGTAAAATTTTATCTTCCACCGGAAGAAATCATTCTTACTTCCGAAAAATAAAACGATGGTTAAAGGAAAAATGGAAACGAATATTTTATGTTCAACAGCTGGCATTGCTTCGCAGATGTTACTTATTTCTGCGGACCATTATTATGTTATCGATGTAGGAGACGGCACCTTAAGAGATTTGATTTCATTAAAGATTGATTTTCATAAGATAAAAGGTATTTTCCTCACGCATGGACATAGTGACCATATAAGCGGGCTTTATGCCTTGCTTGCATATTTCAGGATGAATGAACGGAAAGATCTAATTGACATTTATTACCCCGAGAAGTGTAGAGAGCCAAAAGAACTTATAGGTGCTTTTAATCATAGTTATTGTGATTTTTCTTTTCAAATCAATATTCATGAGGTAAAAGAGGGAGATGAAATTAAGTTGAATGAATTAAAAATAAAAATATTCAAGATGCGACATTGGGCAGCTGTAGGGAAAAATCGTCTTCTACGTCCGGATGTGGCAGTCGGATATCAGTTTATTCATCCTGAAAAAACCATTGCAATTAGTGGTGACACGGGAATGTGTCCCGGTTTAATAGAATTGGTTCGGGGCGTAGATGAAGCTTATATCGATTCGACACTAACCGATGAGGAGGCTAATGACAATATTTTGAAATGCTTACATCTAACTAGGAAAAAAGCAGAAGAAATTGGGAAACTTGCAAAAAAATATATTCCCATTCACCTACAGAATAATAAAGCCTATTAATTAAAAAAGTGTAATTATTGAAAAAGGATAGATAGTTTAAAGAGGTAGCACTATAAATGAATTTAAAAAATTTTGACGTTATTTTATTAGGACATTTTGCTATAGATCATGATGTAGTAAATGGCATAGAAAAAGAAGTTATCGGAAGTGCAGTTTATTATGGAGCATTCGCACTTAACGCAATTGGTTCAAAAGTAGCAGTTGTAACAAAACTTGCTAAAAGACATTTCCCCATGCTAAGCATCTTTACAGATGCAGGTATTTCTGTATTTCCAACAGAATCAGGGGAAACAACAGGTATAAGAAATGTGTATTCAACTGATGATCCGGATAATCGTAGAAGTTTCTTTATGAGGTCTGCCGCACCTTTTTGCGAAGCAGATTTTCCTCCTGATTTAAATGCTAAAGTAATTCACATTGCTTCGCTGATGCAAAGAGAAGTGCCGGTAAAAATGTTAAAGAAATTATCTAGGATGGCAGATCTTAGTATTGATGTTCAAGGCTTTATGAGAACAAGAGAGGGAGACAATCTCATTTTAAAGGATTGGAAAGAAAAAGTAGAAATAATTCCTTATTTAAAATTTCTAAAAGCTGATATTGCTGAAGCTGCTATTTTAACCGGTACTTTTGATTTGAAAAAAGCAGCAAAAATATTAGCAAAAATAGGAGCAAAAGAAGTCATGCTTACCTGCAAAGAAGGAGTACTTTTATATACAAACGGAGAATTTTATCAAGCTCCTTTTACCCCTAAATCTTTAAAAGGGCGCAGTGGTAGAGGAGATACTTGTATTTCTTCTTATATTGGCAAACGATTAACCTTGGACCCCTTAGCGGCTTTGCGTTATGCTGCAGCACTAACAACTTTAAAATTGGAAAAAGAGGGTCCCTTTCGAGGTAGTTTGAAAAAGGTTGATTCTATATTAAGAAATAATGGTTAACTTATTGCTCATTCGTCTGTGCACAGCATAATAACCTCAATATCATAAACTGTTCAAGTATGGAAAGCAGATGAATATCTTTTAATGATTATTCTCGATAGAAAAATAAGGTACATATTAGCATATAGGTACATATTTGTATAAATGAAAGGAAAACATTATGATGAGAAAAGTAAATGTTGGTATTATTGGCGTAGGTAGAATAGGTAGTATGCATGCACGAAATTTGAAGTATCAATTTTCAGGAGTCAGTGTCTTGGGTGTTGCAGATATATTTGAAGAAACTGCACAAAAAGTAGCCAAGGAACTTGCAATACCAATTGCAGAAAAAGATTACCACCTTTTATTGGAAAATAAGAGTATTGATGCTGTAATCATTTGTTCATCAACTGATACTCACGCACAAATTATATCTGAAGCAGCACAAGCAGGGAAGCATATTTTTTGTGAAAAACCGATTGCACTGGATTTAAATGAGATCGATAAAGCTATAGCAGCCGTAGAAAAAGCAGGCGTTAAGCTTCAGGTAGGTTTTAATCGCCGCTTTGATCCCAGTTTTAGAAAGGCAAAAAATATGGTAACAGAAGGAAAGATTGGAATTCCTCATCTGGTCCGAATTTCCAGCAGGGATCCCCAACCCCCATCCATTAATTATATAAAAGTATCCGGTGGAATCTTTTTAGATATGATGATTCATGATTTTGATATGGCACGCTATCTTCTCGGACAGGAAGTAATAGAAGTGATGGCAATAGGAAAGTGTCTGATTGATCCTGAAATTGGAAAAGTCGGAGACATTGACACGGCAATCGTTTCATTAAAATACAAAGGTGGAGCATTGGGAACAATAGATAATAGCCGACAAGCAGTTTATGGATATGACCAAAGAATAGAAATATTTGGGTCAAAAGGCTGTATCATGGTGGGGAATAAGAAACCTACTGAAGTAATATTAAGCGGAGATGAAGATATTAGAAGTGATAAGCCGTTATTTTTCTTTATCGAAAGATATACAGAATCATATTTAGCTGAAATAAAAGAGTTTATCTGCTGCATAAAAGAAAATACTGAACCTCCGGTAAGTGGTTTTGATGGAAAGATGGCTGTAATCATGGGTTATGCTGCCAAAGAATCCATGATAGAAAAAAGATTTACAAAAGTAATTAAGACGAATTTTAAAAGTTAGGGATGATTAATGAATACAACAATTAAAGATGTGGCAAAATTAGCCGGAGTTCACCCCTCTACTGTTTCCAGAGTAATTAATGATGATTCACGAATTAGCGAAAAAACAAAAATAAAGGTCGTTCAAGTAATTCAAAAATTAGGATATTCACCAAATGCTATTGCAAGGGGGCTAAAAACAAAAAAAACCCAAACGATTGGTATGTTGATTCCCGATATAAGCAATCCATTTTTTGCTGATTTAGCCAGAGGCGTGGAAGATGCTGCCAACGAAAATAGTTATAATGTGATCTTGTGTAATTCCGATGAAAAATTAGAAAAAGAAAGAACTTATTTGGAAGTCTTGAAAGAAAAACGGGTAGACGGTCTGATATTATGTACCGCCCATATCAGGGATAAAAGCATTTTAAAATTAGAAAAGAAAAAATTTCCTTATGTTTTGGTTTCCAGAGATATTGCGGGTTTGGATAAAAATTGCATTATTGTAAATGACATTGTCGGGGGTGCTATGGCGACCGAATATTTAATTAAGCTTGGTCACAGGAAAATTGCCCATATTACCGGTTCTTACAAAGTGAGGTCTGCAATCAATCGATTAGAAGGCTATAAAATCGCTTTAGAAAAAAATCACATTAAATATAAAGAAGCATTAGTGGAAGAAGGAGATTTTAAAATAATGGGTGGTTTTCAAGCAATGGAAAAATTACTCAAGCTGCCTGAGTTACCAACAGCGATATTTGCTGCTAACGATTTGCTGGCAATGGGGGCAATACAAGCTATACAAAAGAAAAAATATCATATCCCTAATGACTTTTGCATCATCGGATTTGATGACATTAAATTAGCTTCTTTTATATACCCTGCTTTAACCACTATTCGACAACCAATGTTGGAAATGGGAAAAAAGGCAGTAAAAACATTACTGAGTATTATTAGAGGGGGAAAATTCAACCAGAAAAAAATCGTTTTACAGCCAAAATTAATTGTTAGAGAATCTTGTGCAAAGTTAAAAAAATAATTTTGAAAAATGAAATAACTAAATAAAAAGGAGAAAGAAGATGAAAACCGTTACTTTATGTGCTGAATGGAAACCGAAACCAGATTTCAAATTAGGATCCAAGGATATTGATGGGAAACTTACTTATTTGGGAAGCAAAGTATGGAAAAATCCAGAAATAAAAATAATAGAGAAGGATATTCCAAAAATTGCTCCTACTGAAGTCTTAATTAAAGTGAAGGCATGCGGAATATGTGGAAGTGATGTCCATATGGCTCAACCGGATAATGACGGTTATATCTGGTATCCGGGATTAACTGCTTTTCCGGCAACTTTAGGGCATGAATTTTCAGGAATTGTTGTAGAAGCGGGAAAAGAGGCAATTAATAAAAGAACCGGGAAGAGATTTGAATCAGGAGAAGCGGTTACGGCTGAAGAAATGTTCTGGTGTGCCTCCTGTCGTCCCTGTGCAGACGGTTATCCCAATCATTGCGAGAAATTGCAGGAAATAGGTTTTAGTTGTGATGGTGCTTTTGCTGAATATGTAAAAGTAGATTCCCGTTATATCTGGAGTTTGGAAGAATTAAAGAGAGTTTACAAAGGGGATGATTTGTTTCTGGCAGGAAGTGTTGTTGAGCCTACTTCAGTTGCTTATAATGCAGTGATAGAGAGGGGTGGAGGGATACGACCCGGAGACAATGCAGTGATTTTAGGCGGTGGTCCTATCGGTCTTGCAGCGGTGGCCATTATGAAAAAAGCAGGCGCCTCAAATGTCATTCTTTCAGAGCCATCTGAATCACGGGCGAAATTAGGTAAAAAAATGGGAGCAGACCACATTGTTAATCCCATTAAAGAGGATTTTGCCAAAAGAGTATTAGAGATTACCGGTGGTTTGGGTGCCAAATTGTATTTGGAGGCAACGGGATTACCTGATATGGTATGGGCTGACATTGAAAAAACAATTTGGGAAGGTAAAATGATTAACAGTACGGTTGTTATTGTAGCACGTGCTGACAAGAAAATCCCTTTAACCGGGGAGGTCTTCCAGGTAAGAAGAGCATCCATTGTAGGTGCTCAAGGTCACTCCGGTCATGGAACGTTTCCCCGCGTGATCAGCTCGATGGCCTCCGGTATGGATATGACTCCAATAATTACTAAAAAGATTACACTGGAAGAAGTTCCAGAAAATATCGTTTTATTACGAACTGATAGAACGGAATGCAAAATTACCTGTTTATTTTAAACGTTTAATGTAGAAGAAAAGGAGAAAATAAAATGTCTGATAATAAAAAATGGCTGACGACTGATTATCCTCAAATTGTTTTTGAGAATACGCAAGTAGGTAAATTAAAAAAAGAATTGTTTGATGCACCGATGAATAAGATAGAAGGGATACTGAGGGAATATGAAATACCTTCTTCGCCTGAATTAGGAAAAGCGGGGAGTTATATCCAAACTACTCCCCGTATGCATGTGATAGAAAACCGGCGTAAAAATGATTTTGTCTTTGTTCCGGTAGGGTGCACTGAATGTCATGGGGATTACGCCAATAGTGGACTTGACACTTTTATGGTTACGCAGATATGTGAAGGAGTACGCCGTTATATCAAAAAAAGAGATGGGGTAGGTTGTCATTTAGCTCTTCCTCCCCTCAATTATGGAGGACATCCCTATCATCATGCCGGCATGGCTGGTACCGTTATCATGCCGGAAGATGTTGTTAGGGAAACGATCATTAATGTCATGTTTGGACTGTGGAACGATGGATTCCGCAAGCAAATGTGGGTTAACAATCATGGTCAGTTATGGATATTGGAATCTGCTCTTCAGGAATTCTGTAAAAGGTATCAATTGCCGGGTATTTATCGGGTTATTGATTGGCATCGGGCCATTAGGGAATTCTTTATTCCTATTAAGAGAGAAGACAGCATGACTACTGATTTTATCCATGCTGCTGAAGCGGAAGCCTCTGTTGCTCAATTACTTTTTCCCGAGATGTTAGACATGCAATATGCAGTAGATACCGAAGGTGATTCATTATTACCCGGTGGACATTTTGATACTTCTGTTGATCCCTATCGTCGACCTCAGGGATGGCAGCAGGGAGAAGGCCAATCTGCTATTGAGAGATCTGCTGTTCCTGAAGGCGTGGTTGGATGTCCAACCCGTGCAAAACCTGAAAAAGCAAAACGTCCCATTGCAACTATTTTGAAATACTTAACATTGGTTCACGATGAAATTATGCAAACTTATCCGGCGGGCAAATTGCCTCCTGTTGAAAAGATAAGCTTACGTGATCCAAAAGAAATGGAAGCATTTTTAAAAGAGCCGATGAGCAAAGGCTGGAAATCTGTTTTTGAATTACCTTACATAGGACAAATAAATAGTCTTTAGTCAATAGTAAATAATTTTTAGGAGGGGCAGACTTTGTGTCTGCCCTGGATAGATAAACTGTAGGACAGGGATCTCGCCTGTCTATTATTGTTATTCCCCAAAAGTGGGAATCCAGAACAATATTTAAAAGTAGATCCCGTTTCCAAGGGAATGACAGAAAAGGGGGTATATTGCCATATACTCTCATAATTATTTTAGAAGACGAATTTTAATGATTGGAGTATAAAATGATAAAAAAAGGTATTGTTGTTTCGACTTCTTCAACGAAATTTTCTGCATTAGCTTTTAAAGAAAATTTGAGAACCAGCATTAAAAAGGTGAAAGAATTGGGATTCGACGGCGCCGAATTGGCAGTAAGGAATCCTAAGGATGTGAATTTAAAAAATATTATCCAATTATTAGAAGAAAATAAATTGGAAGCGCCTGCAATTGGAACAGGTCAGGCTTACGGAGAAGAAGGATTGAGCTTTTCCAATCCGGATAAAGAAATTAGAAGAATGGCAGTCGAGAGAATTAAAGACCAGATTTTATTTGCATCTCATTTTAATGCAATAATCATAATCGGGCTAATAAGAGGCATTATAGAAGAAAATATTGATCAAGGAAAAGCAAAAAAATGGACAGTTGATTGTTTAAAGGAATGTGCAGAATTTGCACAAAAATATAATATTAGACTAGCCCTTGAACCGGTAAATAGGTATGAATGTAACTTCATCAATACCCTGGATGAGGGAATTAAGTTCATTAAACAAGTGGATTCTCCAAATTTGGGAATATTAGCTGATACATTTCACATGAACATTGAAGAGATATCAATTTATGATAGTCTTATTCATGCAAAAGACTATATTATTCATGTTCACTTTGCAGACAGTAACCGTTGGGCTCCTGGTTGTGGTCATTTGGATTTTGAAAAGATAGTTCAAACTTTAAAGAAGATAGATTACCAGGGGTATGTCTCAGCTGAAATTCTTCCACTACCCGATTCCGATAGTAGTGCCATTCTTACAGCGAAAACATTGAGAAAACTGAAGCTTGGGTAACCCTGGCTTAAAATAAAAGATTATAATTACCGGAATAATTTTCTTTAGAGGGATTTGAATGGGATGTGACGAATTAAAGATAAAATGATAAGACCAAAAAACATAGCTCTGTTTCAATAATCATGAAATTTATCATTTAACTATTCAATAAAGGGGACATTAAGATGGTTAAATATTCAAATTATGACCAGAAAGTGTTGTTGGTTGATGTGCATTCAAGATTTTATCGGGTGGATCGATTTAGTGTTGGAAATTATTTTGGCGTTCCTGATTTAGGATTATATTTGGCGGGAAAGTATAATAGTCTCAATATTGGTGTGGGATTACTGGCCGGTTCAATATTTCCCGGCTCTAATCGATTATTTTTCAGTGGTTTTTCTCCATGTTGGGGAGGATTCTACATATCTTCAATGGGCGGTGCCGGTCTTGTCTTTGATAATTTAGGAATCAACATTTTGTCAATCGTGAATCGTGCAAAGGCACCTTCAATCTTATACCTGAATCGAATTCATGGCGAAGAGATAAAAGTAGATGTTATTCCCATTGAATTGCATGAGATTTGGGGAGGAGGGGAAGGTGGTGTTTATGCTATTACGGAATATATGTATAAAAATTACGCTCAATTTTACGAAAATGAACCTCGCGTACTAACTACAGGGCAAGCTTCGGAAGTAACTGATTTTGGTGCAATCTGTTCCATTCCTATTAAAAATGGAAAGTTGAGTTTTGTTGATACATGGGCAGGAAGAGGTGGCTTTGGCTCCAAGATGTTGCAGCAGCATAATATAGCCGGCGTGATTTATGGTGGTACTTATGTGGATGATGATTTTCGGGATCGTACAGTGGCGGACCAGTGGTTTGAAAATAAATACAATAAAAAAATGGCAGCAAAAGATATTGAGGCAACAACCAAGTATCGATTTGAAGAAAATTTTGGCACCGGGGGCACTTTTGGAGTCAATTATACAACCTTAAAAGGAAAGATGCTTTCATTTAATTACCGAAGTATTTTTATGGATGAAGAGACCCGCCTTGATCTACATGGCAAGTTTATTATAAATCACTATCTAAAGCAATTTAATGAAGAAACTATTAAAAATAAATCTCAGAAAACCTGTGGAGAACCGTGTGCAGCTGTATGTAAAAAAATGTGGGGAATTTATAAAAAGGATTATGAGCCTTACGAGACTATGGGGCCTCAGTGCGGCATTTTTGACCAAAGAGCGGCAGAAAAATTGGTTCATCATGCAGATCGATATGGTTTTGATGCCATTTCTATCGGAGGGGTTCTATCCTGGTTAATGGATTGCCTGGATAGGGATTTGATTCAGACTTCCGATTTAGGATTAGAGGAAAAACCAGTATTTTCAATAAAAGGATTTAATCTTGAAGAAGATTCTATGCATAATGCTGATATTGGTGTTTCCCTTTTGGACAAAATCATTAACAGGAAAAATGGACTTGATTTCAAACAGGGTGCACGGGAAGTAGCTAAAGAATTGAGTCGTAAAATCAATTCCGAAATCATTCATCACTTTGTATATAATGCTTTTGCCAGAAAGGGTTGGATGGTGCCTAATCAGTACTGGACTCCTGGTGTATTATCGCCCATGGTCATTATGGGTAAATACTATATGTATTACGGGAATGATTTTATTCCTCCCAGGGAATTAGGAAGGCTCAATGCTCAGAGGTTTGAAAAGGAATTGATGATGGACATGTTTGGTCTGTGTCGTTTTCATCGAATGTGGGCTGAAGAAATGATTCCCGAGATTATAGCTTCTTTGTTTGCGACAAAAAAAAAGTTTTTGGAAAAAGTTCATCAAGCTGCTTGTCATATTAATAGCCGGAATGCTTCGGTTTTTTGGGAGTCAAAAAGAAACATTGATTTCATTGCGCATTTTTTGAAAAGAAAACACTTAATCGAGAAAGATAATAGTAAGGAAATTCGCTATTGGCTTGATTTCTTTAAAAAAAATAAAGAAGAAGCGGCCATGAGCTTTTGGTATGAAATCCATAAAGGAATTACTGAATCGCTACAGGGAATTCGTTGTTAAAAACATTTCTCGAGTTATAGACTTTATGGACATTTCAGTTATGATTGATTAATTGATTGGGCCATAGATTTGTTAATTATCTTTTATATTATTTCTATTTTCGTTCCGGAAATTGGCAAAATATCAAATTTTCAATTCGTCGAAAAGTATCTACCTGATTTTTTAGAAAGAAATACTATCAATCTTCACATTTTCTAATTGAGTTCTGTGCCTCGAATGAACCATTCAACTATCTATCAACCTTATTTTTAAAATAATTAAAAAAACTTGATATTTTTTTATTATTTATATATTATAAAGTAAGCATACAATTTTTTAACAATTGTTAAAATTTTATTGTAAAATAGGGAGATAATTTTATGAATTCACGGAATAATGAAATTTGCCCTGAGTTAAAAGAATACCTACCGATTGTCAAAACCATTGCGGAAATGTTCGGTAAAAAATGCGAAGTATTGATTCATGACTTCAGCAATCCTCAACACTCGATTATAGCCATAGAGAATGGCCAGGTTACCGGCAGGAAAATAGGTGATCCCATCACTGATCTTGCCCTATCCATTTGGAAGAAAAATGGCTATGGGGATCATAAAACAGATAGAGTGGTCAATTATCGAACCAAAACAAAAGATGGAAAAATATTAAAATCCTCCAGTGTCTTCATCAGAAATAACCAGAAAAAAATCGTCGGATGCCTGTGTATTAATTACGATCTTACCGAATATTCCATGTTCTCAAAAATAGTGCATGAATTTTGCGAAACCATTGACCTCAACCGGGAAGAAACAGAGAAGGACATTGAAACATTTACCGGTGATGTAAATGAAGTTCTGGATAATATTATTCAGGAAGCCATTGAAAAAATAGGTAAACCCGTTTCCTTGATGCAAAAGGAAGACAAGCTGGCCGTTACAAGGATAGCAGATGAAAAGGGTGCCTTTTTAATCAAAGGGTCCATCAATCAGTTTGCCAAAGAGATTAATGTTTCCCGTTATACAATCTACAATTATTTGGAAGAAATAAAAGCGAACAAGTAAAAATATTTCCAAACCATTATTATAAAAAAATCACAGGAAGGAGCACTTATGAACAAGGAGATCATTGCAAGTCAAAAAGCCCCGGCGGCCATCGGCCCCTATTCTCCCGCCTTAAAGATCGGCAACCTGGTCTTTGCCTCTGGGCAATTGCCCATGGATCCGGCCACCGGCCATCTGGTTGCAGGGGGGATTGAAGAACAGACCAAACAGTCGCTTGAGAATCTAAAGGCCGTATTAGAGCCCTATTCGATCGACCTGAAACAGGTGGTAAAAACCACCATTTTTCTCAAAAACATGGATTATTTCCCACGAGTCAATGAGGTCTATGCCGACTATTTCACCAGCCAATGTCCTGCCAGAAGCTGTGTAGAGGTAGCACGTCTTCCCAAGGATGCGGAAATAGAGATTGAAGCCATCGCTTTTTGTGAATAAGCGCAATTCACCATTGCTTGTCAAATGACTGGAGGACGATAACATTGGAACAGTCTGAAAAAGAATTACTTACCCTGTTAAAGAAGGGCATTGCCCCGGCCACCGGCTGTACGGAACCCATTGCCGTGGCCTATGCCGTCGCTGCCGCCAAAGAGAAGATTAAAGGGAATCTGCAAAAAATGATTATTCAGGTAGATTCCAATATCTACAAGAACGGCCTGATGGTGACCATTCCCGGGACCACCCGAAAGGGCCTGGTCTCTGCTGCCGCCTTCGGTTTTGTCACCGGAGATGCTCAGAAAAAACTGATGGTCATTGCAGGGATCACCAACGAGGATATTAGAAAAGCCCAGGAGTTGATTGACCAGAAGCGGATCGAGGTCATCCTAAACCGGGAAAGCACCGGTCTGGATATCCAGGCCACCCTCTTGACCGATAGCGATAAGGCCAGGGTCAACATCCGGGAGAGCCATCTCAACATTGTCCATAGTGAAGCCACTGATTTGCACCATGCCTTCACTCCCTTGAAACAAACAACGGAAACAACCCATCATTTAAACCATCGGATTCAAGCTTATACCCTAAAGGATCTTCTACGCTTTAGTGAAGAAACCCTCCTGGAGACCTTCCGCTTTTTACAAGACGGTATCACCATGAACCTGCGCATCGCCCGGGAGGGCCTGACCATCAAATCCGGGGTCGCCGCAACATTAAACGAACTGATCAAGGAGGGAACCATGGCGGATAATCTTATCACCCGGGCCCAGGTCCTCTGTGCCGCCGCCTCGGAGGCAAGGATGTCCGGTAGCCGGCTTCCGGTGATGAGCACCGCCGGCAGCGGTAACCATGGTATCACCGTCTTTTTAAGTAATTATGCCGTGGCAGAAAAAAAGAACCTGCCCGAAGAAAGATTGCTCCGGGCCCTGGCCCTGGCCAACCTGATCACCTACTTTATCAAATCCTATACCGGAACCCTCTC
>Ga0272442_10000781_pt1 | contig 49805 bp, 40 predicted proteins | sample SSMForm2O_FD_200262 | JGI IMG/M metagenome (GOLD analysis project Ga0272442, IMG submission 200262) | Marine sediment archaeal communities from Little Sippewissett salt marsh, Falmouth, MA, United States - SSM-Form-2O | ecosystem: Environmental > Aquatic > Marine > Wetlands > Sediment ... | reverse complement strand
TCGACATCCTGCGCTCGATCGGCCACACGATGGTCTCCAGCCACGAAGCCAGCGGTAGATCCTCGGCGAGGCCACGCAGAAGAACCATCGGCAAGTGCGTGTGCGCATTGACAAAGCCGCTGATGGCAATGCGATCGTTTCCGTCGATGACCGTATCGCTTGCCTGCGCGACGCCTACTTGGGCAAAGCGACCGTCATGAATCGTTGCATGAAACGCAGAATCACGACCGCCGAGCGGCCGGATGTTCGTCAGAACCGTTGTCATCCATTCCTTTGGTCGTCGTCTGTAGTCGATGCATTATAGCGGGCGGCAGGGGCCAACACAATTCAGGTTGGCGGCTTTGCTCGCTTGCGTCGTGAAAAACGGATAACATACTATACGCTATGGTGATGTCTGGAAACGAGGCGGAGGAACGCGCGTGTGAGATCCTGCGGAAGCTCGGGTACGAGATCGTTGCCAGGAACTGGCGCTGCCGATACGGCGAGGTCGACATCGTGGCTCGGGACGGCGATCAGCTCGTTTTCGTCGAGGTGAAGGCACGCTCGAATCGGTCGTTTGGCGGACCCGAGGCAGCAGTAGGCAGAGTGAAGCAGCGCAAGATCCTCGCAACTGCGGGGCAGTTCTTATCGCAGACGCAGTGCTGTCTTCCGGTTCGCTTCGACGTCGTCGCGTTCGTCAAGGAAACGCCGACCGTCGTGCGCGACGCGTTTCGGGGGGATGCCTAGTGTGAGTCGGGTCGCACGACTGACCAGCGGGGCGGTTCTCGGAGTTGATGCGCAGTTGATCGACGTGCAGTGCGATATCTCCGGCGGTCTTCCCGCGTTTCACATCGTCGGTCTGCCGGAGAAGGAGGTGTCCGAGAGCCGGGAGCGGATTCGGAGTGCGATCAAGAATTCCGGCTACTCCTTCCCCACCGGACGCATCACAGCGAACCTTGCACCGGCTGACGTCCGCAAGGTGGGCGTCGGGTTCGATCTTCCGATTGCGCTTTCGATCCTCCTTTCATCGGGGCAGATCCCGCCGCTCACGAGACGCTGGATGTTTGTTGGGGAGCTGTCGCTGAGCGGCGATCTCTGTGGAATCCCGGGAGTGCTTGCGTTGGCGATGACGGCGGCGGGGCAGTCGGTTGACGGCCTGGTGGTACCGATGGAGAACGCAGACGAGGCGGCAATGATCGATCGAACGCCGGTGTACGCCGCCTCCACCCTAACCGATGTTGCGGTGCTCGTGTCGAATCCGGCCGGGGCGGTGGCTCACGCGGTCGACCGGCGTGCGTGGCTTGACGACGGCTCTCCGCGTCCCTCGTCCGGGTTCGATTGTATTCGAGGTCAGATGCAGGCGAAACGAGCGCTTGAGATCTCGGCTGCCGGAGGACACAACCTGGTAATGACCGGCCCGCCGGGGGCCGGGAAAAGCATGCTGGCTCGGTGCCTGCCAGGACTTCTTCCGCCGTTGTCGATGGACGAGGCGTTGGAGACGGCCCGGATCTACAGCATCGCCGGACTGCTGGATCGTGCGCATCCCATGGTGACGCGCCGCCCGTTCCGCGCTCCGCACCACACGATTTCCTACGCAGGAATGGTCGGCGGCGGGCATGGCGTGCCCGGTCCGGGGGAGATCAGTCTGGCTCACCACGGTGTGCTCTTCCTCGATGAGCTTCCGGAGTTCGACCGACGCGTTCTGGAAACGCTCCGGCAGCCTCTCGAGGATCGGAGCATTCTGATCTCTCGTGCGGGCATGGGCGTGCGGTATCCGGCATCGTTCACCCTGGTCGGTGCGATGAACCCTTGCCCGTGCGGGTTCCTCGGAGATGCGCAGAAGGCGTGCACGTGCACGCTGCTTGACATTCAGCGGTACCGACGTCGGCTGTCCGGCCCGCTCCTCGATCGGGTCGACCTGTTCGTTGATGTACCGCGTGTCCCGGTCGACGACCTGTTCTCGCGGCGGAAGGCGGAGGCGGCGGAGTCCGTTGCGGCGCGGGTCCAGAGAGCACGAGCGACGCAATGGAAGCGATACGAAGGGTGGGCGGGCGTGTATGCGAATGCCGGGCTTCAAGGGGACGCGTTGCACGAGTTCTGCCGCCTGAGCGCGGAAGCCGAGACCCTTGTCAAGCGTGCGGTCGCGCGATTTCATCTCAGTGCTCGAGCGTATGTCCGCGTGCTCCGGGTGGCGCGAACGATTGCGGATCTGGATCATTCGGCGAACATTCACGAGACACACCTTGCCGAGGCGGTCCAGTACAGGGCACACTCGATCCACGATGAGTAGGATCGCGCAGGGACGCTGCATTCATGAAAAAACCACACGATCCGGGTACAGTCTATGGGATCTGAAACTGCACAGAACGCAACCTCCATTCGCTTACGCTGTACAACGGATCGGAGTGCGCTGAGGGAGGGTATTCATGGCGAAGCGACTCGCAACCGGTTGGGCGTTGCTCTTCGTTGTTATCACTATTGCATACGGAGCAGCGGCTGCCCAGTATCCGGTTACAGTCACCAGCATCGTTATCGATGGGATCGTGGAGATCCCGGAGAAAGACGTGCTTGACGTGATCGAGTTTGCAGCAGGTGATAGCGTCTACGAAAGCGATCTCAAGGCGGCATCGCAGGCCGTCTACGATCTGGGCTGGTTCGGCGAGGTCCTCCCGTCGGTTTCGAACGACGGAGCCATGACGTTCTCTGTTACGGAGTATCCGGTGATCGGTGAGATCGAGATCACCGGAAACGACTACCGTGTATCGTACGACCTGTTCGGAATCACGCTCTTCCGACTCCCGATCGTTGCCACGAGCAAGATGAAGCAGATTCTTCGTCAGCACGATGTGAAGCCCGGCGAGGTCCTGAACCGCGTATCGCTCCAAGAGGCGCTGGTCGAAATCCAAGCGGTGTACAGCGATCGGGGATACATTCTCGTCACGACAGGGGACATCGCGATCGGCGAGACGCTGGCAATCGAGATCGTCGAGGGACGGGTCGGCGAAAGCCGGATTGAGGGATTGGAGACGATCCCTCTCGACGTCGTCGAGCCGCTCATCCGGCTGCCCCAGGACGAGCCGCTCCAGCTGTCGGACTACCAAGCTGTGGGGGCGAAGCTGCGAGACGGAATCTGGTTCTCGAGCATTGACGTCACGCCGCAGGCCAGTGCCGTGGCAGATGAAGTCGTGCTCGTCTGGACCCTTGAGGAGCGCAAACTGACCGACGAGCTCGTCGTTTTCGACGAGATTCGGCTCGTGGGTGTCACGCGGCTCCCGGAGGACGTCGCGTATTCGCGGTTGGGAGAGGTTCCGGACGGCGAGGTCGACAACTACGGTCTGCTCTGCATCTTCAACGACCTGTACAAGCTGTACAGCGACGCGGGCTACTTCATGGTTCGGTTCACCGTCACGTCGATCGAGGACGGCATTCTCACAGTAGGAGTAGAAGAAGGAATCATCTCGGAGATCGTGATCAGCGGGAACACGCGGACCCTCGACAACGTGATCACGAACAACCTCGAGTTGCAGGTCGGACAAATCCTCACGACCGGGCGGGCCCAAGTCGCCTACCAGAAACTGTACTCGCTCGGCTACTTCGGGGCCGTAAACATCGTACCCGAGTGGCAGGACGACGGGGTTCACGTAACGGTCTCGGTGACGGAGAAAGACCAGCTTGGTGGGATGGACGGAGCGGTCGCATTCGAACCGGCAACATGCGGGCTCGTGGGTGAGCTTTCGATCAGCCAGAAGAACCTCTTCGGAACAGGTCAGAACATCTCGTTGTCGTATAGCCGCGGATTGAGCACCGAGATCGAGCCGCTCACAAGCACTTGGACGTTGGGCTACAAGACCGTCGCGTACTTCCCAGGGTTCGACGCCGTCGGCGTCAATCTGTACCGCGAGTTCAGTGAGGTCCCGACGGACGACGAGACCCTGACGTACCTTACGCTCGGCGGCGAGGTGTCATTCAAGTACCCGATCATGGAGTACACACAGCTTGGCCTTTCCTATAAACACGAAGACGAGCGGCTGGCCGGCACAGACGACTGGGAGCCGATCGACGCCGTGACGCTGAGCATCAGCTACGACGACACAAACAGCCCGTACTTCGCGACAGAGGGCGATCTTCGCGCCTTCTCGCTCGAGCAGGCCGGTGGATTCGCGGCGGGCAAGGAGTACACCCGATTGAGTACGGTGTGGATCCGCTACACGCCGCTGTACATGCAGTTGCTTCGGGAGTACGAGCAGGTCTTCGCCATGCGGTTGAAAGCGACGTGGACGAAGGATGAGCTGTCGCTGACGCGGGCGAGCACGCTCGGCGGGATCACGACGATCCGCGGGACCGAAAGCCGCACCGCCGATCAGGTATTCATCAGCAACTTCGAATACCGGTTGGAGTTGACCGGCGGATTGGTCCTCACGTGGTTCCTCGACGCCGGGATCGATCTGGAAAGCGTGTGCATGGAAAACGCACTCGCGTCCACCGGCCTCGAAATCGGCATTACGGCGGCCGGTGTACAGGTTCGCCTCGATATCGCCTGGGTGTTGGGCGAGAATGCGAGCTGGGTGCCGCGATTCGACGTCGGGTTTGGCTCGATGTTCTAGTGGGGGTCGAGGGGAGTCGGTGCCCCTATAATGGAGGAACAGGAAGACTCAAGGAGGATTGAATGTCTCGAAACGGATTGATCGTTGCGGTGCTGGCGTTGGTGGTTGCAGTGGTGGCGGTGATTCTTCCGTTCGTGCTGTCGTCCGGTGGCGGTGCAGACTCCTCGACGATCGACGCACTACAGGCTCGGATCGAGCAATTGGAGAGTCAGGCCGGATCGTCATCTGGGCCGAAGATTGCATACATTAACGTCGAAGACGCGTTCCAGGTTTTCCTGACGGCAGTGTCGGGTCTCAGGGAGCAGGCGCAGGCAAAGACAGAGGAAATCGCATCGGTCTACACGGACTACGCGTCGGGTCTGATCTCCCAGGAAGACTACCAGCAGCAAATGATGGAACTGCAGGCGGAACTGCTCGATGCGCAGATCACGATCGATGTGTCGACGATTCAGATGATGATCGAGTCCGACGCGTTCGCAGACATCCGTTCCGACCTTGAGGTGTACCAGGAGCAGGCGGCGAACGTCTCGAATGTGGCGAAGGATCTGGTCCAGAGCGTGCGAACCGGTGTCATGAGCACGTCGGAGTATCAGGGCCGCTTCGAGCAGATCCAAGAGGCGTTCAACGAGATCGATCAGGTGCTGACGAGCGCGGCGACGTACAAGATCGTTCAGGCGGCGCAGACCGTCGCCCGAGAGGCCGGGTACGATCTGGTCCTGCGAAAGGAAGACGTCATTGTGTTCCCGCAGGTGGGCACCGTGTCCGTTCCGGACATCACCGAGACGGTGAAGCTGGAGATCGCCGGCTACTTGTAGGCGCATGCAGGAGATCGAAGCGATCCGCCGTCGCCTGCTGCATCGGTATCCGTTCCTCCTTGTTGATCGGATCCTGATGCAGGACGGACGGCGGGTCGTTTCCATCAAGAACGTCTCGATCAATGAGCCGTTCTTCCAAGGACACTTCCCCACCGAGGCCGTGATGCCAGGCGTCCTCATCCTTGAGGCGATGGCCCAAACGGCGGCGTTTCTCCTGACCGACGGGGACGCGACGGACGCCTTGATGGGGTATCTTGTCGGGATCGACAAGGCGAAATTCCGCCGCAAGGTTGTGCCCGGGGACCAACTGCGAATCGAAGCGCTACGCGTCCGGTTGCGTCACGGCATGCTCCAGGCGGAGGCTCGTGCGACCGTCGATGGAGACATGGTGGCCTCAGCGCTTCTCACCGTAGCCCTGGGTAACGAGAGCGAGACGCAGGACGAGAACGCGTGATCGAGTGCGTAGCAAACGTCAGCGAAGGAGCGAGCCGCGAGCTGATTGCGCGCCTTGCATCAGCGGTCAGTCACTCGGGATGCCGGCTTCTTGACGTTCACTCCGACGTCGATCACAACCGCTCCGTCTTCACGTTCGTCGGACGCGTTGCTATCCTTGAGAAGGGGGCCGTTGCCCTCGCCGCCGCGGCCGTAGATCTACTTGATCTCGCCGTCCACCGTGGGGTGCACCCACGGTCTGGAGTGATCGACGTTGTGCCCTTCGTGCCGTTGGCAAACGCGACCATGGACGAGTGTGTCCACCTGGCCCGGCGTGTGGGGAGGACAATCGGAGAACGGCTTGCCCTTCCTGTCTACCTCTACGGTGCCGCGGCGGCGCGGCCGGAACGCACCAGCCTTGCGGACGTTCGCCGCGGACCCCTGAAACAGCTTGGCGAACGGATGCGAACGCCGGAAGGCAAGCCGGACTTCGGCCCGGATGAGCCGCACCCGACAGCGGGAGCTGTGGCAGTCGGAGCGCGGGAGCTTCTGGTCGCATACAACGTTGTCTTGGATTCAGGCGACGTCTCGGTTGCTCGAGCGGTTGCTGCGTCCGTCCGGGAGTCCGGCGGCGGCCTGAAGGGGGTTCGCGCGCTCGGGTTCTTGCTTCCATCACGCCATCTCGTCCAGGTCTCGATGAACCTGACTGACGTGTACGCAACGTCGGTGCGGACGGCGTTCGAGTTCGTCGAGAGGGAGGCTGCTCAACGGGGAATCAGTGTCTGCGAGAGCGAGATTGTCGGCCTGGCGCCGCAGGTGGCTCTCGACGGCTGTCGCGGCACCGACATTCAGTTTCCCGGGGATCTTGACTCCGTGCGCCTCGAACGGCGGATCCGATGAACGCTTGCGTGCGCAGTTGCGAGGTTCGATCCGTGCTGGCCCTTGGGTTCGGTGTGACCGGACAGGCCGTGGCCTCGTACTGCCATCGTCACGATCTCGACGTCTTTGTCAGCGAGTCGAGGGCTCTCTCGCAAGAGGAGCAGCGGTGGCTGCGGGAGCGTGGGATCCCGTTCGAACACGGCAAGAATACCGACCGCGGGCTCCACAGCGCAGACCTCGTGGTCCTCAGTCCGGGTGTCGCGGCAAATCACCCCGTCATTCGTGAGGCCGTCTCTCGTGGGATTGATGTCTCCAGTGAGCTTGAGTTTGCCGAGTCCGTCGCGGCAAAGCGACCGATCATCGCTGTGACAGGAACCAACGGGAAGGGGTCGACAGTAACCCTGATCGAGGCGATCCTCGCCGTTGAGGGACGGCGGGTTTGCGTATGCGGGAACATCGGAACGCCATACATCGCGATGGTCGACACGCTTGCCGAGGTCGACGTGGTGGTGATCGAGGTGTCGAGCTTCCAGTTGGAGCAGTGCACGACGTTCCATCCGAACATCGGGGTCCTCACCAACCTGTCGCCGGACCACGTCGACCGTCATGGTTCGATGGAGGCCTATCGTGCGGCGAAGGCGAGGATGTTCCAGGGCCAGACGACGGATGACGTGGCCGTCCTGCCGTCCGCGTGGCGCGACCGATTTCGTGAGGGCGATGCGCGGCGGGTGCTGTACGACGGCGAAGATGCACACCTCGATGCGGCGTTTCGTTCCTGGTCCGAGCACGAACGGATGAACCTGTTGGCGGCATGGGCCGCATCGTCCTGCCTGGTCCCGGAGCTTTCGCGGTCGGATCTCGACCCGAGCGATCTGCACGCAGCGCTGGCTGAACCGTTCCGACTGGAAGCGATCGGAACGGTTTCCGGGGTCCGAGTCATCAACGACTCCAAGTCGACGAACGCCGCATCGGCGGTGGCCGCACTGCGCGCCGTTCGAGAGCCCGCGGTCCTCCTTCTTGGCGGTCGGTCGAAAGGCGCCGGGTACGAAGCACTTCTCCACCAGGTTTCTGGATCTTCGCTGCGTGCTGTCGTGCTGTACGGAGAAGCAGCGGGTGAGTTCGACGTGTTGCTTCGTCCGGTTGGCATACCGGTTGTGCGGGTGCAGACCGTGGAACAGGCAGTGTCCGCCGGCTTGCGCCACGTGCGTGCGGGGGATGCCCTGCTCTTTTCTCCGGCATGCTCGAGCTTCGACCAGTTTGCGAACTACGCCGAACGCGGCCGCGAGTTCAACCGCCTGATCGCTCTGCAGGACGGGTTCTCCCCTCCCTCTCCGCTGCTCATCCCGTAGGCCCGCGAGTGACAGCTGTCCTCAGCGCAGCGGACCGATCGTCTCTCAACGCATCCCCCCGTTCCTTCAATCGGCCGGACATGTGCCGTATCCCTAGTTGGCGTGGGTGTGAGGACCGGGCGACGAAGGAGCGGGATGGCCAGCATTCGGGGGATCGATCGGAGGATCGTCGGAGTTACAGTTCTGATCATTCTTTTCGGGCTCGTTATGTTGTACAGCGCCAGCGCTCCGTTCTCCCTGCGGTACTACGGGAGCAGCACGTCCATGGTCCTGCGGCAGGCATTGGCAGCGGTCGCCGGCGTGATCGCGCTGTTCGTCCTCGCGGCGTTTGACTACCACCGACTGGCCCGGTTGAGCGACGTTCTGCTGATCGGGGCGTTCGGGCTGACTGTGCTCACTGTGCTTCCGATCGGGATTGCGAACGGGCGGTGGCTGTCCCTCGGATTCGTTGAGGTTCAGCCGACGGAATTCCTCAAGCTTGCGCTCCTTCTCTACCTGGCGGCGGTGATCGATCGAAAGGGGGAGCGAATGCGGTCGTTTGCGAGCGGCGTAGTCCCGTGCCTCGTCGTGCTCGCTGTCATCGCTCTCGTTGTCATCAACCAGCCGGATCTGGGGATGATCCTGCTGTACGGAGTGCTGACGGCAGTGCTCCTGTTCGCGGGTGGAGCTCGTCCGTCGCACCTCGGCGCGATTGGAGTGTGCGCCGTTCCGGCCGTCTATCTAGCGGTGCGGATGGCTCCCTACCGATTCGCTCGCCTGCTGTCCTTCCTGCAACCGGAGGCCTACCGCTCGTCCCTCGGATACCAGACGCTCCAGTCGTTGACTGCGATCGGGTCAGGGGGAATCCTGGGACGCGGACTCGGCGAGTCACGGGCGAAGCTGTTCTACCTTCCACAAGCGCACAATGACTTCATCATCTCTGTCGTCGCGGAAGAGCTGGGATTGGTGGGTGTCGTCTTTGTGCTGGGTCTCATCGGCCTTGTGGTTTGGCGGGCGTTCGTTGTGTCCGAGAGAGCGCCGGATCGACTGGGACGGCTTCTCGCGATTGGCATTGGCTTCTCGCTCGGGTTTCAGGCCCTCGTCAACACGGGCGTTGCGCTGGGCGTGCTCCCTGTGACGGGGCTGACATTCCCGTTCCTGAGTAACGGCGGCTCCTCGCTGCTCGTCAGCCTGGCCATGATCGGTGTCCTGCTAAACGTGTCGAAACAAGGAGGAACGCTGTGAGAGTCCTGATTGCCGGTGGAGGAACCGGCGGACACGTGTACCCAGCCGTCGCGATTGCGGAGGAGATCCGTAAGCAGGTTCCGACGGCGTCGATCGCGTACGTCGGGACCCGGCACGGGCTGGAGGCGCGAGTTCTTCCGTCGCTTCCATGGATCCGGTTCTTTGCGATTCATGCACGCGGTTTCCCGCGATCTGTAGGATGGGAAACGGTCCGTTTCGTGTGGTCCCTTGTTACGAGTTGCGTCCAGATGCTGGCCGTGTTCATCCGCTTCCGCCCGAGTGTCGTCATTGGTGTAGGGGGATACGGCTCGTTCGTCCCGGTTCTGATCGGCGCGTTCCTCGCACGCTTTTTCCCGATCCGAACGCTGATTCATGAGCAGAACGCGGTGTCGGGCCTTGCGAACCGGGCGCTCGCTCCGTACGTCGACGAGGTCCTTCTCTCCTTTCCGCAGGCGGCGGCCTCACTTCCGAAGGTGCGCCGGATTGCGGTGACGGGGAATCCGGTTCGCGAGGAATTCGATCGCATGCATCGGGTACCGGCGACCTACCGGTCGTTTGGGTTGGACCCATCTCTGCGAACCGTTCTTGTCTTCGGCGGCTCGCTCGGATCCTCGGCACTGGTGCGAAGCGTGCTGCAGGCGAAACAGGCGCTGGCCGTGGACGGAAGCCTTCAGGTCCTCATGGCTGTTGGCGAACGCGTCGATGAACGGGCGATTCAAGAGGAGCTGGCATTGGCGGGGGTGCGAAACGTCGTCATCACGCGCTACATCGATCGAATGGCGGATGCGTTTGCGATCTCCGATCTCATTGTGTGTCGAGCCGGAGCCACGACGCTGGCAGAGATCGCGCTGTGCGGAAAGCCGGCGATCCTGGTGCCATGGAGGGGTGCGGTTGACGATCATCAACGGGCGAACGCGGAGGCGCTCGCGGCCGCGGGGGCGTGCGAGATTGCGGAGGACGATGACATGCTGAGCTGCGGCCTGGTGAGCAGGATTCGAGGTCTGGTACACGACGATGAGCAGCTGGCACGGATGGCCGGCAATGTGATTCGCTTCGCTCCGCGGGATGCGCGAACGCGGATTCTGGGTGAGATTCGGTGGACGATGAAGGAGGTCCGCGCTTGAGGGGCTTTGGCAGACAGATACACATGGTCGGGATTGGTGGAGAGGGGATGAGCGGTCTCGCGTCCATCCTTCTCAAGCGGGGAGCCTGCGTATCCGGATCGGACCTGAAGCGGAACCAGCACACGGAGCGGCTGAGCCGTGTTGGGGCCGTGGTTCACGCATCGCACGCAGCGTGTCATGTTCGAGCGGATCACGACTGCGTGATCGTGTCGTCGGCGATTCGGCCGGACAACGAGGAGGTCCTTGCGGCGGAGCGCCTGGGCATTCCGGTCATCCACCGGCTGCACGCGCTGTCAGCGGTGATCGGCGGGCGACGAAGCATCGGTGTCGCCGGAACTCATGGGAAAACCACGGTTACGGCCATGTCGGCAACAATCCTGCGTGAGCTGGCAGAAGACCCGAGTTTCCTCATTGGTGCGCACTGCGAGACGTTGGGTGGCAACGCGTGCGACGGACGAGGAGACTGGTTCGTGGCAGAGATCGACGAGAGCGATGGGCTGTTCACCTGTATCCGTCCGACCATCGCCGTGCTGAACAACATCGGGAAGGATCACCTGCAAACGTATCGCACGGTGGAGGACATCGACGCCGCGTTTCGTCAGTACGTCAAGGGAGCACGACACGCGGTCCTCGAGATCGACGATCCACGGGTCTACGCGATCTCGGAGACAACGTGGGGGGGCTTCACCGTCGGCTTCCATCCGCGAGCTCGCTTGCGAGCGACGCATGTCCGGTATGCGGGGTTCCGCACGTCGTTCACTCTCGAACTGGACGGTCGGTCGGTTACGCGGGTTACGCTCCCCGCTCCGGGCCGACACAACGTGAAGAACGCGCTGTGCGCTCTGGGGGCCGCGGCTGTCGCCGGAATGGACCTTCGGGCGGCGTGCCGGGCGCTTGGCTCGTTTGGACTACCGCACCGCCGGTTCGAGTTGCTGGAGGAGAACGGTGTGACGGTGGTGGATGACTACGCACACCTGCCGGAGGAAGTCGCTGCTTCCCTGTACGCGGTTCGAACTGGGTGGCCCGGTCGGCGCATTGTTGCTGTGTTTCAGCCGCATCGATACACGCGGACGCAGACCCTGGGGCGCGAGTTCGCGGCCTCGTTCGATCTGGCGGATGTCGCTGTCGTGACGGACATCTACCCGGCGAGCGAAGCACCGATTCAAGGGGTCTCCGCGTCTGCGGTTGCGGATGCTGTCGCGTGTGCCTCGCGCGTGGAGGCACACTGGATCCCGGAGAAGGCGGACGTCACGGCCTTCTTGAAGGCCTCGATCCAGCCAGGCGACTTCATCATCAGCTTCGGGGCAGGGGATGTTTGGCAGATCACTCGGGAGCTTTCCGAGTTTCTCATCGCAGGGAACTTCCAATTCGCCTCGACCGGCGAGCCAATCTGCTCTCGGTAGATACACAGGACGAACGATATTCAAGCACAAGGTAAGCGGATCTCCGAGGGAGCGAAGAGCGCTGTGATCGGCTAGACAATTGACATTGGACAACAAAAGCTGTATAACAGATGCCAGTTCTCTCGATCTGGAGCGTGTTTACAGGTGGGTGAAGGAGGGGAAACTCAGGCGTAGAGCGGTACTCTGGGTTGTCGCGCTAGGGGGGGTTCTTATCACTGCTGCGGTCATCACTCTATACGCGCCATGGCTTCGCCTGTTCGACCTGAGAGAACTCGTCGTGACAGGCCACAGGTACACGGCGGTGGAGGAGATTGTTCGCGCAGCAGACCTATCTCGTGGTCAACCCTTGCTTTCGATCTCGCTCCGCGGTGTCATGACACGCGTTGAAACACTTCCTTGGATTGACAAAGCCGAGGCCCACCGGTCCTTTCCGCACACCGTAGCGATCACGATCACCGAGCGTGAAGCGATCGCTCGACTCGCACAGCCCGATGGAAGCTGTCTTCTACTGGGTACAGGTGGGGTCATCCTCGAGTCGACGTGCGACGGATTCGAAGCCGGGACTGTGGTCGTCGGCGCACGGACGAGCGGCACGTGTCCAGGATCGGTGTTGGCCGACGAGCGTGTGGTGTGGTTGATCGATACGCTGCATGCAACGGAGTTCCCCGGCTTGAACGTCCGCCAGATCGATGTTTCAGACCTTTCTTCTGTCGTGCTTTACGCGGAGAGCGATCTTCGCATACGTTTCGGCGGTATTGAACACGGGTCTCTGAGAGTTGAGGAGCTCCTGGCACTCTGCAGCACGATCGATGTGTCGGAGTACACGTCGATCGATTTGAGGCTTGGGGGGGAAGCCACGCTTGTGCCCCGGTAAGGTGGTGAAGAGATGAGGAAAGAGCGGATTGTCGTTGGGCTCGACGTCGGCACCACGAAAGTGGTCGCGCTGGTCGGCAACGTGGTCGACGGTGTAATCGAGATCATTGGCATGGGAAAGGCGGAGTCCCACGGTCTCGAGAAAGGCGTCGTCGTCGACATTGGTCACACGGTGGCCTCCATTCGAAAGGCTGTCGAGGAAGCCGAGAACATGGCGGACGTTCGCATCGACTCGGTGTACGTCGGAATCGCCGGCAAGCACATCACGTCGATTAACAACAGCGGCACCGTTTCCATCAATCGTCCAGATCGGATTATTACCCAGGACGATGTCCGACGCGTGGTGGAAACGGCCCAGGCGATTCAGCTTCCACCGGAAAGCGAGATGATCCACGTCATTCCGCGGCAGTACATCGTCGACGGGCAAGATGGGATCACCGATCCGGTTGGAATGACGGGAACGCGCCTGGAGGTCGACGTACACATCGTTACCGGTGCGATCACCGCGGTACACAACCTGGTTCGTTGCGTGGAGAGCCTCGGGATCGAAATCAGACAGATCGTGCTCGAGCCCATCGCGTCTTCGCTTGCGGTGCTCTCGTCGGCGGAGAAAGAGCTCGGCGTGATCCTGATGGACATCGGCGGGGGAACCACAGACATCAGTGTTTTCCGCGGCGGCGACATCTGGTTCTCCAAGGTTGTTCCGATTGCCGGTGAACACGTCACGAACGACATCACCGTTGGGCTCCAGACGCCGATTGAGGAAGCGGAGCTGGTCAAGAAACAGCACGGAACGGCGCTTGTCGACAGTGTGGGCGAGGATGAGAAGATCGAGGTCGCGACCATCGGCGGCGACCAGAAGAAGGTCGTGTCGAAGAAGAAGCTGGCCAAGATCATCGAGCCGCGCGTCGAGGAGATGTTGGATCTGTCGATGCAGGAGATCGAGGATGCGGGATACCGCGACCTCGTTCCGGCCGGCCTTGTTCTCACCGGAGGATCGTCGTTGCTTGAGGGCATGCCCGAGTTCGCGAACCTGCGGTACGATCTTCCGGTACGTCGAGGGAAGATCCCGCAGGGGATTCACGGGCTGCGGGACATCGTCGAATCGCCGATCTACGCCACGTCGATCGGCCTCCTGCGGTATGCCGTAGAAACGAAGGACTTCAAGAAACCGGAGTTCTACGAACGGCGGCGCGGGACGATCATCGGGAAGCTGTTTTCTTGGCTCAATCGGTTCTTCCGGGGGTAGCAATGCCTGACCAGTTGAACTTCATGGCCCCCGCGCGGCTGATGGTCCTCGGCGTTGGCGGCGGGGGTGGAAACGCCGTGGATCGGATGTTCAACACCGAGGTCACGGGGGTTGAACTCGTTGCTGTCAACACCGACGCGCAGGTCCTGGACGTGGTTCGTGCCCATCGAACGCTGCAACTCGGACGGAAGCTGACGAACGGCTTGGGCGCCGGCGGAGACCCTGAGGTCGGCCGCCTGGCAGCAGAGGAAAGCCGCGAGGAGATCGCCGACTTCCTCAGTGGCGTTGACATGGTGTTCATCACCGCGGGGATGGGGGGCGGAACGGGCACTGGAGCGGCTCCCGTGATTGCAGCGATGGCGAAGGAAGCGGGCATCCTCACAACGGCGATTGTCACGCGGCCGTTCTCGTTCGAGGGGTTGGCTCGCGCCGGGCGAGCCGAGGCAGGCATCGCCCGTCTGGCTCAGGGAGTTGATGCACTGATCTGCATATCGAACGATCGGCTGCTCAAGGTTGCGCCACCCGACACGCCGATTACGCGAGCGTTCGAGATCGCCGATGAGGTCTTGCGACAGGGCGTCGAAGGGATCTCAGATCTGATCACGGTTCCCGGAATGATCAACCTCGACTTCGCGGACATCGAATCGGTCATGAGGAACGCAGGAACGGCCATGATGGGCATCGGTGAGGGGACGGGAGATGGAAAGACGAAGGAAGCGGCCAGGAATGCCATCTCGTCTCCGTTGCTCGATGGATCGATCAACGGCGCGCGCAAGGTGATCATGAACATTACCGGTGGAGCGGAGCTCACCCTCGAGGAAGTGACCGAGGCAGCATCGCTGATCCGCGAAGCCGTTTCGGAGCGCGCCGACATCATCTTCGGTACGGCGATCCGTGACGGAATGGACGGGGTTCGGCTGACCGTGATTGCGACAGGATTTTCCGTGTCGTACGGCGGTGAAGACGAAGAGTCCGCGCCGATGACGAACGAGAATATGCTGGCTCGGTTGGAACAAGAAAGCCGAGTGGGCGCCGATGACTATGACATACCAACATTCCTGAGACGAAGCCGTCGGAACCAGAAAGCGGTCGAGCGGCCGCCGTGGGGCGTCTCCCCACAGGACGGGAGCAAGCGGGGAAGACGGGACCGCCAGGAACAGGAGTAGAGAAAGACACCGCAAGGCGAACGAGCGGGAGTCTAGGTAAGGCATGAGAGAGCGGGTCACGATGATCGCGGCCCGCTCTCTCACGCTTGGTACCAGAGGTGGGGGTCGAACCCACACGACCCAGAGGGTCACGGGATTTTGAGTCCCGCGCGTCTGCCGATTCCGCCACTCTGGCGCAGTGGGTAATGGTAGTCTGCATCGTCTTCGCGGTCAAACGGCCGCGACGTCTTGAATGTGATCCGCATCACACTGCGGATCGACGCCACCCCGTATAATGGTTTCGGATAGGTCGCGAACGGAGATCCCGGGAGTGCGCAGAAGCAAGTGGGGAACCGTGCCCTGGACGGATTGACAAAGCGCTGGGCCGTGTGCAAGAATCTAGCAGTCTTGGCTCCCGTGCCGGTCGCGGTGTACGGTATCGGGCAAGGAGGAGAGCACTGATGGAGGGCGTGTGCAGGGGTCGGATCTGGCTGTCGGTGATAGCTGTCGTTGGATTGCTGCTTCTCGGTACGACAGTAGCCTTTGGAACCTGCACGACCGGGTGGTTCGAGCCGAACGACGACGATACGCACGCGGGGGGCTCGTGGGACAACGGATACGGTGGCCGCTACTTCGATGACGATGCGTGGGCTCACACGGATCTAAACGGAGACGAGCACGAGTATGACGACTACGCGTTCACGTACGCGGACATCCCGTCGACAGCCGTGATCGTCGGATTCGAGGTTCGGATCCGGGGATACGGGCTCAACGGGCCGGCCTCAGTGTCAGTTGCGCTGTCCGAGGACGGCGGGTCGACGATCGATCTTGAGCCCGGGACCACGCCGTGGGTCATCAGTCTTCCCAGCGGGTCCAGCAACGAAGCGTGGAACAGCGTGTCGATTGAGAACCCCCCGTACGGTCATACGTTCATTCCTGAGGAGGTCTGCGGCGGGAACGATAGGTTCACCGTGTGGGTCAAGGCCAACACCGGATTAGCGGGCACGATCTACGTCGACTCCGTGCAGGTTCGCGTCACGTACTACGATGAAGTGGGGAGTGTGTGGCCGGACAACCCGACCCCCTCGAGCAACACGCACGCAATCGATACGTGGTACAACGCGTCGACCCTGCCATCCCCCACGGTCACCATCAACTGGACCAGCGCAAACGACAATCCGGCGTGCGACAGCGGAATCGACGAGTACCGCGTGTACTGGGACAACAGTCCCTCGACATCGCTGGGGGCGGGCGACGGGTACAAGTATGACGAAGACGATCCGCACACCGAGGGCTTCCCGCTTGGATACAACGAATACTGGTTCCACATTCGCAGCATCGACAACGCGAAAAACCCTGCGCTGACCACCGAGCACTACGGCCCGTTCCAGTACGACCCACACTGGCCGAGTAATCCTGTCGTCACCAGCAGCAAGTCCACCGGTTGGTCGAATACCGCCACCGTGCCGATTGCGGCGAGCGGAGCCAGCGACGGGCTGTCAGGTGTCGACGGATTTGCGTTCGCGTGGGACCACAGCGGCGCGTGGATGTCGGATGAGGCGAAGGATCGAGAGGAAGGATGGACCGGCGAGACGTTCACAATGGCCGCGGACGGCGTGTGGTACTTCCACCTGATTACCGTCGACAACGCGGGGAACTGGGCGGCGGCGGGAACGGACATCGAAACCGTCGGCTGGTTCGGCGTCGACACGCACGCACCGAACGACCCTGCGATCAGCAGTCCGACACACGCGGAAGGCAGCCTGTCGAACGAGCCGGACGTCCAGATCGCGGTCAGCGGCGCCTCGGACACCGCGTACGGTGAGTCGGGATACGAAGCAAGGTCCGGCGTGGACGGATTTTCCGTCGTCTGGGATCACAACGCGACCGGTGTACCGGATGCGACCAAGGATCAGGAAGAGAACTGGACTGGGGCGACCACAACGCTAGCCGACGGGACGTGGTACTACCATCTACGAACCGTAGACAACGCGGGCAACTGGACGAGTACGGGAGACTACGGTCCGATCACAATCGATACGCTGAACCCGACGGTGACGGTGGACATTGTCGATGGGGCGCTGAACGATGGGGACAACCGCTCGAACGTGACATTCGAGTTCAGTGAAGACGTGACGGGATTTGCAGTGGGCGACGTCACGCCGAGCAACGGGGCGGTGAGCTCGTTCGTCGTGACGGATGCGAGCCACTACTCCGTGACGTTTACCGCCACGGACGGGGTCGACGGGACGGGCTCGGTCTCCGTGGGGGCCGGTACGTACACGGACCTGGCAGGCAACAGCGGAGCTGCGGGCTCGGACACGGTTGCCATCGACACGCTGAACCCGGCGATCACGTCCATTGTGCGACAGAACCCGGCAACCGAAAACACGGAGATCACGCCCGTTACATTCCGGGTCACGTTCACCGAAGACGTCGCGAACGTCGACACGACCGACTTCTCGCTGTCTGGTACCGCGACGGCGGCAGTTGACTCGGTGGCGATGGGTGGCTCAGACGCGGTGTACGATGTGGGGGTTGCCATATCCACGGGCTGCGGTGAACTGGACCTGGACATCGGGTCCGGCAACAACATCGAGGATCTTGTTGGAAACGATCTCGGCGATACACCTTCGATCGGGACCGAAGAAACGTACGCCGTGCAGGCACCCGACATCGAAGTGACGGCGGACAGCCTGCAGGCAGTTGCGTCAGATGACGGCGAGATCTCCGTGCAGGGGACGATCACTCTCGCCAACGGCGGGAGTGGCTCGAGCCTGACGACCGACGTGCCGGTGCGGTTCACGCTGTATGACGAAACGGGCTGCGCCGGAGATGTGATCGACCAGTGGAGCGAGACGTTGACCGGCGTGAACATCCCGTCCGGAGGCGGAACCCAGGTGTTCCCGATCACTCCGCACGGGATCACGACGAACCTGTGTGAGAACTCGACGGGGTGCGAGGTATCGGTTCACATCGAGGCGGACTTCACGGACGCAATCCGCGAGTGCGACGAGACGGACAACACGTACTGCTCGGACAAGCCCGTCAGCATCCCCAACATTGAGGTGAGCGGCGACGCGCTAGGGATCACCGCGACGAACGACGGTGAGGTGTCCGTGTCGGGCACGATCACGCTGACGAACGATGGATGCGGCTCAAACCTGACGACGAGCGTGCCGGTGCAGTTCACGTTATACGACGAGACGGGCTGCGGCGGAGGGATGGTCCACCAGTGGAGCGAGACGTTGACCGGCGTGAACATCCCGTCCGGAGGCGGGAGCCAGGTAGTGCCAATCACGCTGCACGGGATCACGACGAACCTGTGTGAGAACTCGACGGGGTGCGAGGTATCGGTTCACGTCGAGGCGGACTTCACGCACACCATCGCGGAGTGCGACGGGACGGACAACACGTACTGCTCGGACAAGACGGTCAGCATCCCTGACATCGAGGTGAGCGGCGACGCGCTAGGGATCGCCGCGACGGACGATGGTGAGGTGTCCGTGTCGGGCACGATCACGCTGACGAACGATGGATGCGGCTCGAACCTGACGACGAACGTGCCGGTGCAGTTCACGTTGTACGACGAGACGGGCTGCGGCGGAGGGATGGTCCACCAGTGGAGCGAGACGTTGACCGGCGTGAACATCCCGTCTGGAGGCGGGAGCCAGGTAGTGCCAATCACGCTGCACGGGATCACGACGAACCTGTGTGAGAACTCGACGGGGTGCGAGGTATCGGTTCACGTCGAGGCGGACTTCACGCACTCCATCGCGGAGTGCGACGGGACGGACAACACGTACTGCTCGGACAAGACCGTCAGCATCCCTGACATCGAGGTGAGCGCCGACACCCTGACGGTTACCTGCACAAGGACGGGTGTCGATGTAGATGGGAGCGTAACCCTGCGCAACGGTGGGTGTACGGCGACGCTCACGAGCGACGTGCCCGTGCGTCTTACGCTCTACGGCGCCAGCGGGTGTGGAGGCCCCTTGCAGATGATCAGTCAGTGGACGGAGACGCTCACCGGCGTGAACATCGCGGCGGGAGGCACTCAGGCGTTGGATATCACACAGATGCAGATTGCCTGTAGTCTCTGCGGTTGCCAGGATGTCTCGATCCGGATCGAGGCGGATTACAGCAACGCGATTGCCGAGTGCGACGGGTCGAACAACGCGCGGTGCACGAACAGGACCGTGATCGATGTCGAGGATCCCGAGATCCACGACCTTCGGTTGGACCAGCACGTGCTTGTCGACGACTGCTGCGAGGCGACGATCGCGTTTGACGGGTATGTTGACGACAACTGCTGTGTGGATGAGGATGACATCACGTTCACCGTGAGCAATCCGACAGGAAACGCAACCGTCACGCTCAGCCGGGCGGACATCGTCTTCACCGATACGGGCAAGTACCGTGTGGACTTCGCAGGAGAGATCCACGTGCGCTGCCTCACGAGTTGCCCGGCCTATGCCGTGCTGGAAGTGAACGCGACGGACGCGTGCGGCAACTCCGCGGCCACAGTCTGGTCCGAACCCAACCCAGCCTCTGTTCTACCGCCGTATACCGGCGGCGACGTGTACGACGAGACGCAGCCGGTGCCGCTGAACGACCCGCGGCAGGACGTGTACGAGGCGCATCGCACCGACCTTGAGGTCCGTCTGTGTGAGGACGAGCTGTTCCGTCTGATGGTCCGCGAGGACACACCGGTGTACATCCACCCGCTGTACAATGACAACGACAACTGCAGCGACTGCACGTGCTGCGGTTCGCTCTGGCTGTACGATATCGTGCGGCAGCCGGAGTACGGGACGGCGAACGTGGTGACCGATGTTGGCGACTGCAACGGGGGGATTGTCATTCGGTATGCGCCGCAGCAAGGGTACATCGGTGATGATTGGTTCACGTATCGAATCGTCGACGCGTGCGAAAACATCTCCGGCGAAGCAACGATCCGGGTACAGATGGTGCGTGAGACGATGGTGGAAGACGTATCGGTGATTGCCTGTTCAGGGGAGCCGACGGCATTTGTGATCTCTGCGACGGACCTGTTTGTCGATCCGGAGGATCCGGACGAGATCCCCTTCACGTTCGATCTGGTAAGCGGCCCGTTGCACGGCGTTCTGCTCGGCGACCTCGATGACATCTTCTACACGGCGGCGAGCCGGGCGATCGGACCCACCGGCGAGTTGGTTCCGACGTTGGACTTCGTCGAGTCGGCGAACGTGTATCTGACCTACACGTCGGCGGACGACTACGTGGGGCGCGATCGGGTCACGTTCCGGCTCGCGGATCCCTTTGCCAACGCGAGCGAGGGCGTTGTTGACATCCTTGTGGAGGACTGCGCGGGCTCATCCGGACTGCTCCTGGCGTTCGAGCGAGGGACGAGTCTGGTGTTGATCCTCCCGGAGACGTTCGAAGAGGTGGTCGCCGGGGCTTGGGCTACGGTGACCGTGTTCTCGATTCCCGAGGGCGTATCGTATGCGGGAACGCTCCGTGCGGTGTGGAGCGATGCCCTGGGGCGACACGTTCTGATGCTGGACACGGCGGAGATCCCCGTCGGCGAGTACCGACTGGTGGTGCCGCTGGGAAGCGGGCAGGCGGTGACGGTGGCGTTCGAAGTGGGTGAGGCGGAGTGATGCAGCGGGGGACTTGGCTGGGAATACTGCTCGTGTGCGTAGTCGGATGGATCGCTTGCGGCAATGCGATACCGGTGATGGAGGATCAGTACGTGTCGACGATTCAAGGGCGGGCGGTGTCATTCGTTCTCCGAGCGACGGACGAGGACATCGATCCGCTCGACTCGACCGCGCACGAACTCGAGTTCGTGATTCTGGAAGGACCGTTCCACGGCGCATTGATTGCGGATCTGGATGATGTGGAGTACGAGCCCGAGTATGCGGCGTACGTAGAGGTTGCGTACATGCCGGCGGACGGGTTCTATGGGACGGACTACATTGTGGTCACGGCGGTGGATCCGTTCGGCGAGGCGGCGTCGGGGACGACGACGATTCAGATCGACGTGGCATCGCGGGAGGGCGTTGGGCTGCTCAGTGGATCGTGGGACACCGACTTCACGTTTGGGCTGCAGACGAGTCCGGTGACGGCGACCCGGACACGACTTCAAGAGGTGTACCGGGTCGGCGGACTGACAGTGACGGGGACAGCGATGTGGGTGATGGAGACCCCGGGTGGCCTGCGGACGATCACGTTTGACGTACTGCAGTTCGAGGCAAACCTGGCGTTGGGGCTGTTCACCCTTGCATCCACGGTGGAGTTCGAACCGGACCGCCCGAAGGTGTTCGACTACTGGCTGAATACGGTTCGGTTCTCGCTGGAGGGGCTTTCGCTCGTTCACACGTTGTACTTGACAACCCCGCAGACCCAGTCGTACCAGAGCCTGTTCTTCAGTGGGTCGGCGGGGGCATTCACGTTGTCAAACACGACGCGCTTCGAGCTGGATGCGGACTGCGGCTATCTGTTCTCGCAGAACGACACGGCAGTGTCCGTGACGTGGTGCGACCTTCGCGCTCGCGCAGGTTTATCGATGACGTCGAGTGGGTTCGAGAAGGCGACTCTCTGGGTTTACGGCCTGCCGGTGCCTTCGTGGGCGTGGCTTCCGCTGGGCGTGACCCTGGACTTCGGGCTGACCTACGAACTCGAGGAGAAATCGCTTGCGGCGACCATTGACTGGAAGCCGGCGTGGATCGACTGCCTGAAGGTGTACGGCGAGCTGACAATCGGAGGGACGAACGACACGGCGATCCAGGGCTTGTCAATCTACGGTGTGGTCCTGGAGTGTACTCTGCCGGGGAGCATCCGGGTTCGTTCCGCCACGGCCCTGCACGCGGCGAAAAACGGGACGATGACGGGACAGATTGACTACTTCGAGATGGTCACCATTTCGGGACCGCTGATGTCGTGTTGTGGTCTTCCGGGAACGTTCTCGACGTCAACGTACTTCCAGCGTGCGTCGACGCAGTTGTTTGACTGGGGGATGACGAACTTCCGGTTTGGTCTGAGCCTGACGGAAGGCTTCAGCATCGAGACGGAGGCAGTCATTCGCTCCGGTGAACTCGGCGACCCGACGTGGGAGTTCTCCTTCGGGTGGACGGTCCGCTGGTAGGGTGCCGCGGCTTACCTCTGTTCCGATCTGCCTACGCCTGCGAGTCGTCGACGGCTGCAAACAGGCCCGAGGGGTCGTCTCCGCGCGTGATGTGATGAACGCCGCGGGGATCCCCCACGATGAGATCGGTCGCTAGGTCGATGAACAACCCATGGGCCATGATGCCCGGCCGTGCGTCCAACAACCGGGAAAGCGCCTCCGGATCATCCAACGGTCCGAAACGGCAGTCGAGAATGTAGTTGCCCTGGTCGGTCATCACCGGATTGTCTCCCCCTCTCCGTGACACGGCGGCCCCGAGGGAGGCAAGATAGCGCGTCTCCGTCCTTGAGGCGAGCGGAAGGACCTCGACCGGCAAAGCAAAGCGGATCCCCAGCGCCGGCGAGAGTTTGCCCGCATCGACGACGATGATCTCCCTCTTGCTTGCGCGGGCCACGATCTTCTCCCGCAGCAGCGCGCCGCCACCGCCCTTGATGAGTCGAAGGGCCGGATCGACTTCGTCCGCACCGTCAATCGTCAGGTCGATCTCTGGGTGTTCGTCAAGGCTCGTTATTGGAATCCCGAGGCGCACGGCCGACTCCTCGACCGCCATGGAGCAGGCAACCCCAAGGATGTTCGTGAGGGATCCTTCCTCCAATCGCTCGGCGATCCGCCGCACGGCGAATGCCGCCGTCGAGCCGTGACCGAGGCCGACAATCGTTCCCGAGCGAACGTGCGCCACTGCGGCTACTGCCGCCGCCCTCTTCTGCTGTTGTGTGTCCATGAGTTATCCCTTCGACCGGAGTGACACGAGGTCTTCGTTTACGGCGCGCAGATCCGCGACGGGATCGGGCGAAAGCCGAGCCGTGGTGACACGCCGCCCTGCCTCGAGCAGCGCTTGTCGGTCACCGGCAGCCTGCGCGCGGATGAGGGTGCCAAATGACAGAGAGGAACGAGTTTCACCGGCCGTGTCTGGGATTGGCACGTCGGCCTGCGGATCGGAGACAAGCTGCACGAATCGGCCTCGGCCGGCATCGCCTTTGTGAAGCTGCCCGGTCGAGTGCAGGAACCGAGGACCGTAGCCTACTGTGGTCGCCACGCGGTAGCGGTTTCGGATTGTCCGGCGGAGAGCGGCCAGTTGCTCGGCAATCGCCGGCGACGGCGGGACGTACGCTTGCAGACTGACGTACTCCGGTGGTCGCGTCCCCGCGAGGAAGGCGTCAAGTCCGTCGGCGGACAGCTCAACGGACTCCGCCTGCGGCAGGTGGGCGTTGGCTCGGTATGCATCGATCATTGTACGGGTGGCGTGCTTGGCGGACTCGACGTTGGGCTGATCAAACGGGTTTACGTTCAGTAGGTGACCGGCGACCGCGGTGGCAAACTCCCATCGGAAGAACTCACGTCCAAGCGACCACGGCGCATCCGGCTCGACGAAGAGGAGAGGGAACCCCGCGTCGTCGAGCGCGTGGAGAGCTGAGAGAGCTTCGGAGTCAAGGCTCGCAGCATCGACGATCACGAAGACGCGATCCGGTCCATAGGTCGCCGGGTCTGCAAGCGGCTCGTCGACCAGCGGGAGAATCCCACCCCCCCGTTTTCCCGTGCTCTCGGCAAGCAATTGCTCCACCCACGGGCCAAGACACCGGATGGACTGCGGAAGCACGAACGTGGCCTTGTCAATCCCCGTGCGAGCGAGGTGCCCCAGCAACGCGCCGAGACGCGCGGGGTCGTTGATCTGTAAATCCGTCTCAGTGCAGCGCGCTGTGAACGCGGCGGCATCCTCGATCAACCGGTCGATGTCTCTCCCGGCCAGCGCTGCGGGGATCAGGCCAAATGACGAGAGCGCCGAGTAGCGGCCGCCGAGATCGGAGACACAGGTGAACACGTCCCGGAAGCCGTTCTCTTCCGCCCTCTCGACAAGCGGGCTTCCTGGATCGGTGATAGCAACGAATCGCTGACCCGCTTGTGCGGGGGAGAGGGCGGTGGCCGCCTCGGTGTAGAACGTGCGAAACAGCGCCAGTGTCTCCGCCGTCGTGCCGGACTTGGTGGCAACGAGGAAGAGAGTGCTGCCCACATCCGTGTCGGCAATCGCCTTGCGTACGGCGTCCGGATGGGTCGTGTCGAGAATCGTGAGTGGAAGGCCGTACTCGTCTTGAGAGACTGTGAGCGCGTACGTCTCGGCCGCCAGGCTGGAGCCCCCCATTCCGAGCAAGAGGGCGTTTCGAAAGCCGTCAGCTCGCGCGTCGGTCACGAACCGCCGGATTCGCAGAAGCTCGGGCGACATCGACTCGGGCAGGTGCAGCCACCCGAGGCGATCGGAGATCTCCGCTGCCCTCGGCTGCCACACGGTATGATCATGCTGCCAGATCCGTTCGACGACGTGATGCTTGTGAATGGGCTCCACTGCGCCGCGCAGTACAGCGTGTGGCACGTTGCGCTCGGTGAGCATGACCGACCCTCCTCCTCTTGTGGCCTCGTCCGTACTTCGGAGACGATACTACACTGTGTGATCGCCTGCAGCGGTCGCGTGGCTCGTCTGCTGCCGATTGCGGGAACACGCGTGGCCCGGGCTGCTTGCATTGCCATGATCGTCGAAGCGACGATCGGCAGCAGCCGAAGAGAACGGATGGGCGATTCGATCGGGCCGTTTGCGGAAGACCGGATGGGAGATGTGAGATGAACGGGGACCAAACGAAGCGGACGAGAGACGAGCAGAAGAGCCAACGGGGCAGCGGATCGGTTTCCGCGTTCGTGCACCTCGGGGCCGTCTATGTCATCTGGGGGAGCACGTATCTTGCGATTCGACTGGCCGTTCGCGGCGACGCGGGCTTCCCGCCGTTCCTGCTCGGCGTCTTTCGCTTGGCACTAGCCGGAACGGTCCTTCTTGGCTGGGCACGTCTGCGCGGATTGCGCGTTCGGCTGTCCCGCTCCGACGCGCTCACTCTTCTCGCGGCCGGGATCCTGATGTGGCCGCTGGCCAACGGGCTGGTGAACTTCGCCGAGCAACGGGCGGACTCGAGCTACGCGGCGCTGCTCCTAGGGTCCCTGCCAATCTGGACTGCGGTGATTGAAGCGATCAGTCACCGCCGCCGTCCGTCATGGTTCCTCGGACTGAGTCTCCTCGTCGGATTCGGCGGGCTTGGCTTGCTCACGGCACCGCGTCTGGCCGTAGCCGGCGCGGCCGACGTGTTGTCGATCGCGGCGCTGATCGTCGCGCCCGTGTCTTGGGCGCTCGGGTCGGTCCTACAGATTCGACGACCCGTAGCCGTCTCCCCCTTGGTCACTGCCGGGTACCTCCACGTCTTTGGGTGTGTCGGATTCGTCGTGCTCTCCGTGGCGACAAAGGAAACATGGCAGACGCCCGCAGCCGAAGCTTGGGGAGCGCTGGGCTATCTCGTGCTGGCAGGATCCGTTGTCGCGTTCACGTCATACGTCCGCGTTCTCCATCTGTTGCCGACCAGTGTGGTCATGACCTACGCGTACGTCAATCCGGTCATCGCGGTGCTCCTCGGATGGGCGATGCTCGGCGAAACGGTGAACGGCACAATCCTCGTGGGGATGGGGATGATCCTTGTGGGGGTGTGGGGGGTGTTCCACGATCGGTATCGGCGTCGCGTGCCTGCCGACCTGGACTCACCCTCTTCGAAGACATGAGACGAGCGCGGAACCGAATCCCGGCCCGCGCTCGCCGAGTACTTCCACTGGACTCAGATGTTGAGTGCGTCCAGAACGATTCGTACGATGAGCAAAGCCCAGCCAATGATGATGCCGATCCAGATGATTCGTTTTGCCATGTCAAGCAGGCCGAACAGGAGAAGAATCAGCGTGATCAGGGCCAGGTATCCGATTGGCTTGTACAGGTCAGCGGAGACGCGTCCCTGCCCGGTTGCGGGATCGGTTCCGACCACCAGGTTGATGACGTAGACGACGCCTTGCCCCAGGTACGTAGCAGCGCTGTCGATGAACGTGAGTGCTTGATCGATCCAGGACGCGGCCTGGCCAGACGTTGCCGCCATGTTGACGGTTTGCGCGGACGCAGCCACGCCGACACCCAGAATCAACAGGCACAACATCCCCCCTATCGCAAGTCGCTTCGCGTGCATTGGTCCCCCTTTCGGTTGTACGGGTTACTCTAGCACATCAAGGTGCAGGGAGGCCAAGGACATTTGGCGGGCCGGAGAACCCGCTGCGGACTTCCTGATCGGCGGGTCGCGAGAGGCTACTCGACGTCTCCCAGTTGCGCGGGATCGAACAGCGTCAGGGAGTGTGTCTGTGTTGACACATCGAGGATCTCGCTCACCGTGATGCGGCCGACGAGCAGCCGATTCTCGATCCGCTGGGTCTTGACGTACTCATCGCCGTTCGGACGCGTTTCGTACGGACCATAGAAAACCTCGTACAGCGGAAGGCCGGTGACCGCGTACAGGACGGCAGAGATGGGGCGGAGCGCCGAGGGATCGACAGCAAGGGTCGCGGCTTGGAACGCGACGCCGTAGTCGACGGCGACGAGATCGATCTCAAGCAACTCGGTGCCATCGTTCGATGTTGTTGCACGACGTTCGGCGATCGTGTAGTCGAGAGCGAAACGAATTCCACTTGTTTGCGCCACCGCAGCGTCGCCGAACACCTCGGTCGTCGCGGACGTCTTGATGGGGAAGTCGAGGTCGGGTCCGTAGAAGTACGTTCCCTGAGGCGTGTTGAGATAGAGCTGGCCGGCGAGGGCCTCCGGGCTCAGGAACTCGATTCGGGACACGGCGTCTCCTTCGAGTTCGGCGAACAGCAGGCGGATCTCCGCTTCCCGTGACTCAGTGGGTGTTTCGGATTCGATCCGCACGCGGATGTCCGTGACGTCCGTGTCAAACAAGCGGGACTCGTCGAGCGCCGTCAGAAGCTGCAGATCCGTTGGCTGTTCCTGGCCGAGGATCGCAAAGCAGGCTGACAGGACGACGAGGAGGGCTGACATCGGTAGGCATTTCTTCACTGGTTTCTCCTTTCCCTTGGTAGCACGGCTCAATGGCTGCGTAGCGCATCCACGATCCGGGTCCGCGCGTTGCGCCACGAAGGGATGATGGCGCTGGCAAGCGTTGCGAGAAGCGACCCCGCAAACGGGATGACGATGGTCGAAGCTGTGAGGTGAAGACGGATGGTTTGCGGGACGGCGGCTCCGGGTGGTGTCCATGCGACGCCGACGACGTTGAACAGCAACGCAACACCGACGCCAAAGGCGACCCCCGCCGACGCGCCCATGAGGCCAAGGATTCCCCCCTCGAAGAGGAACGTCACAAACACACGGCCGCGAGTCGTTCCGAAGGAGCGCAGGGTCCCGATTTCCCGCGTTCTTTCGAGAAACGAGATTGTCAGCACCTCGATGACGCTGAAGAACACGAGGACAAACACCGCGACGCCCGCGAGTCCGTTGAATGCGGAGTAGAACGACTGCAGGGAGGCGTAGCTCGTGTTCAGTTCCTGCCACGTACGCGTCTCGAGCGGGATACCCGCCGCTACGAACGCAGCTTGCCACTCGTCTGCGCGCTGCGCCGCCTGATCGAGATCCTCAAGGCCGATGAGGATTCGTTCAACCCCATCGGTCTTGAGGAGACGCTGTGCGAAGGCGACGGGGAACAGGCCGAGCTGCTCCTCGACCGATTCGATGCTGTAGCGAAGAAGTCCCACAACCTCGACCGTGGCCGCGTTGAAGTCGCCTGCTGCGGTTCCGGTGGCGATGTTGATGCGGTCTCCAATGGACACGCCAAGCGCAGTAGCCAGTGCCCCGCCAAGGATGACCTCGCGATCGGCATTGAGGCTGAGGTCGCTGCCGGTGGTGACGAGGCAGGCGAAGTCCTGCACGCAGTTGCACGGAGTGACGCCACGGGCCACGATGAGTCGGCTTCCGCTTTCGTCCCCCACCAGTCCGGCGAACGAAAGCTGCCACGCCACTCCCAGCACGCCGGGTGTGTCAGCAACCAGCGCGACGGCTCGGTCCCGAACGTCGGGCCCGATCAAATAGTCGTATCCGTCTGCGGTGTTCTCGAAGAGCCGAGGGTCGGCTATCTGCACGGCTCCGGTTTCACAGGCAAGGGATAGGCGTGTTGTTCGGAGCGCCTCGCCGATGAAGCCGAGTACGAACAGGAATAGCGCAGTCCCGATCAGGACCACGGTGAGGCTGAACGCCGTTCGGCGGCGGTTTCGGAACACGTTGCGTAGTGCGAGACGTCCGATCATGGGCCTCCTACTCAATCCTCAGAGCGTCGACGATGCGCAGACGAGCTGCTCGGACCGACGGAAACACCGACGAGGCAAGGGTTGCGCCTACACCGACGGCAAACGGAAGGAGCGCGACCGACGCGTGAACCTGTGCCCGAAGGACAGATGGTTCGACGGTCCCGGGCGGCAGCCACTCAATCTGCAGTGCGTTGAACACGAGACTCAGGCCTACGCCGGCTGCAATGCCTACGGCACTCCCGGTGATCGCGAGCCAGGCGGATTCAGTGAGAAAGAGGCGGAACACCTCACCGCGCGAGGTTCCCAATGCGCGTAGGGTGCCTACCTCCTGCGTTCTCTCCAGGAATGCCAACGTCAACACCTGCAGGATGATGAAGAAGACGAGAACCGAGACGGCGAGGGTCAGAACCCCGAATAGCAGGTTGAAGTACGACGACAGCTGGCCGTAGATCGGCGACAGCTCCTCCCATGTGCGCGGCACAACCGGACGTCCGGTCGTCGCCAGCGCCCGTGCGATGCGCTCGCTCGCGTCACGAGTCTCGTCAATCGTTTCCAGGGAAACGACGATCCGATCGATTCCCTGGGTGTTCAGGAGAAGCTGACCAAACCGAAGGGGAACGATTAGGCTGCGGAGTTCGACCTGTTCGCTCGCAAACGCGTAGACTCCGACCACCTGAAGAGGACTCGCGTTGTACGCGCCGTCGACGGTAGTCAGCGTCAGAGACAGAATGCTGCCGAGCTCGAGGGAGAGGCGCTCGGCGAGCGAGCGGCCGACGAGAACGCTGGCGACATCGCTCTCGAGGAGCCCCCGTCCTTCGACGATGAAGTCGTTGTAGTCGAGGAGGCCGTTCTCCGGAACAAGCGATGTGACGCTGACCGGCTGGGTTCGATCGCCAAACGCGGCCAGTCCCGGGAATTGCAGCTGTGGCGTGCTCCCCACGTACGATGGATCGGCGGCGACGAGCGTCTCTACGGTGACGACCTCCTCGGGGGAGAGGAGGTACTCGTAGCCGTCGGCGCTGTCGTTCCACAGGAGGTCGCTTGCGATCTGCAAGCTCCCGTACTCGTCGACGGCGCTCGTGCGGATCTGTTCGCGGGAACTCTCGAGGAACGCCAGCACGAAGAAGGAGAGACCGGTTCCCAACGCAATGATTGCGACAGACAACAGGGTTCGGCGGCGGTTGCGCCAGAGGCTACGCAGCGGAAGCGTCCACCACATCGGGCAACTCCTCAAGAATTCCGTCACGGATCGAGATTCGTCGTCTGGCGTATGCAGCAACCTCAGGATCGTGCGTTACGACGATGAAGACCACGCAGTGTTCGTCGTTGAGCGATCGCATCAGTTGCATGACGATCCGACCCGTCTCGGAGTCCAGGTTCGCCGTAGGCTCGTCCGCGAGAACCATCTTCGGTTGTGAGACCAGGGCTCGCGCGATGGCGACACGCTGTCGCTGTCCCCCGGAGAGCTCATTCGGTCGGCGGTTCTCCAGTTCTCCGATGCCTACTTCGGCGAGCAAGGCACGGACCTGCTGTTTCCGCTGCGCCCGCGGCACTCGTTGAAGGAGGAGGGGATACTCGACGTTCTCCATCGCCGTCAACACGGGGATCAGATTGAATGACTGGAAGACGAGGCCAATCTTCTCTTTGCGGAGTGTGGCAAGCTGGCCTTCGTTCAGTCGGGCGGTTGATTGCCCCTCGATGAGCACATCCCCCCTCGTTGGGCGGTCGATCGCCGAGATCAGATTCAGGAATGTCGTTTTCCCGCTTCCGGAGGGTCCGTTGATCACGACGAAGTCGCCGGATCGAGCCGTGAAGGTAACGCTTCGTAGCGCGCGGACGATCTGTGTCCCCGCCCGATACTCCTTCTCCAAGTCGCGGGTCTCAAGAAACGTGGTTCCCCGTTGGTGGCAGAACTGGCTACGGCTGTCCATTGGCCCTCCTGTTCACACCACTGTAGTGAGTGGGTTCTGGCAAAGCAATGGATTTCTGATGTGGAGTGTGTGGGCGATGGCACGAATGGGGTATCCTGTCTGCCATCTTGAAGCGATCGGCCGTGCGGCCCTCGGGCCGGCGTGGCGATCAGAGGAGGCTCAAGTGCTGGCGATTCGCGGAGGTACGATCCTCACACCGGAGACGGAAATTGACAACGGTGTGATCCTGATCGAAGACGGGAAGATCTACTCGCTCGGAGCAGGCCTTGCTGTTCCGGCGGGCTGCGAGGAGATCGATGCGACGGGAGCGACTGTCATCCCCGGCTTGATCGAACCGCACTGTCACGTGGCGCTGTTCGCCGACGGGATTGACTCCCGGTTCTATGACGGTAATGAAATGACGGACCCGGTGACGCCTCACGTCCGCGCGCTTGACGCCATTCATCCTGAGGATCTTGCGTTCGCGGACCTGCGAGCGGCTGGGATCACCACGGTGAACATCAGCCCGGGAAGTGGAAACGTGATCGGCGGCCAGACCGCGATTGTCAAGACGGCGGGTTGTGCGGTGGACGAGATGGTGTTGAGGGCGCCGGGCGCGATGAAGATGGCGCTTGGCGAGAACCCGAAACGGGTCTACGGAGAGCAGAAACGGTGTCCGTCAACGCGGATGGGAAACGCCGCCGTGATGCGGGAGTGGCTTGCTAAGGCGAAAACATACGTCGCAAAGAAGGCTCGTTACGAAGAGAAACTCATCGCCCATCAAGAAGGGAAGGATGGTGCGCAGAAACCGGACCCATTCGAGCCGGACATGAGGCTTGAGATGCTTGCCCGGGTCGTGGAAGGGAATCTGCCGGCACACATCCACGCACATCGAGCCGACGACATCGTCACCGCGATGCGGATTGCCGAGGAGTTTGAGCTCGATCTCGTGCTGATCCATGCGACCGAGGGATACAAGATTGCCGAACGGATCGCGGCAAGGAAGATTCCGTGCATTCCTGGACCGATTCTGTTCTCGCGGGCGAAGCTCGAACTCATCGGGTTGAGCCCGGACAACGCGGGACGTCTTGCGAAGGCGGGCGTAACGGTGGCGATCCAGACGGACGAGGCGTCAGCGACCAAGTACTTGACGTTGAACGCCGCCGTCTGCGCCCGAGAGGGGCTCGATCCGGGACTGGCGTTCCAGGCGATCACGCGGACAGCCGCGGAGATCCTACGTGTGGACGATCGCGTGGGAAGCCTCGAACCGGGAAAAGATGCGGATCTTGCCATCCTGTCAGCTCATCCGCTCGATATCGTGAACTGCCGTGTGCTGCGGACGATCATCGACGGGAAGACGGTGTACTGCCGCGACGTGTAGGAGGTCGGAATGGAGTATCGTGCGCTGGGAAGGACGGGGATCCGTGTATCCTCGCTCTGCTTCGGCACGATGTCGTTTGGCGATGCGGCCGACGAAGCGGCATCGCGGTTGATGTATGCACAGTGCCGCGAGGCGGGGATCAACACGTTCGATTGTGCGAATGTGTATGCTGCCGGGCGGTCGGAGGAGATCCTCGGCAGGCTGGTGGCCGGCGATCGTGATGACGTCGTCCTCACGACCAAGGTGGGATTCCCGACTGGGGATGGACCGAACGACTCCGGACTGTCGGCGCGACACATCGCCGTGTCAATCGAAGCAAGTCTGCGGCGGCTCGACACCGATCGTGTCGAGGTGTTGTTCGTTCACACGGTTGACCCCGCAACGCCGATCGAAACGACGCTACGCTCTCTCGACCGGTTGGTTCGCGAGGGCAAGGTCCTCGCACTTGGTGTGAGTAACTGGGCTGCCTGGCAGATCGTGCGGGCGCTCGGAGTCTCCGCCTGTGAGGGGCTGGCTTCGTTTGCTGTCGCTCAGCCGATGTACAACTTGGTCAAGCGACAAGCAGAAGTGGAGATCCTTCCAATGTGTCAGGCGTTGGGTCTGGGGGTTCTCACATACAGCCCCCTGGGGGGGGGGCTGCTTAGCGGGAAGTACGCTCGGTCGGAGCGGCCGGAGACCGGGCGCCTGGTGGAGAACAGCATGTATGCCGCGCGGTACGGTGAAGCGGCTCACTACGTTGTGGCCGAGGAGTTCCGGACGCTGGCGCAGGAATCCGGCGTAGCCCCGGCGACGCTGGCTGTCGCGTGGGTTGCACATCACCCCGCGGTAACGGCGCCAATCATTGGTGCGCGGAACCCTGACCAGCTCAAGGAGTCGCTCGCGGCCGTGCGCGTATCGCTTTCGCAGGATCTGTATGAGAGGGTCTGCAGGCTGTCGAGCACACCGCCACCGGCCACCGACCGAACAGAAGAGCGTGACGGCGTGCAGTACAAGGGGAGCAAGGAGCGGTACAAGTAGTGAGCGTGGTCGTGCTTGATTTCGGCTCGCAGTACACGCGTCTCATCGCGAGACGCGTTCGCGAGCTCAACGCGTACTCGGTGATCTTGCCCGGGACCGCGACGTTGGATCGAATCCGCCGGGAGACTCCGAGCCTGTTGATCCTATCTGGGGGGCCGTGCTCCGTGTTCGAAGCAGACGCTCCACGACCCGATGAACGCGTGTACGACGCAGGGATCCCCATCCTTGGGATCTGCTACGGAATGCAGCTGATGGCTCAGCACTTCGGGGGAACCGTAACGGATCGCGGCACACGGTCGTACGGATCGGACATGTTGGTTCGCCACCGGGGACGGTTGTTTGCGGGGCTCACAGGGGAACTCGCGGTCTGGATGAGCCACTCCACGGCCGTCGCCACCATTCCGCCGAGCTGGTCAAGCGTTGCAGAGACGGCGGGAAACCCGGTTGCAGCGATGGAGTCGGACGGTGGCGCAATGTGGGGTGTCCAGTTCCATCCCGAGGTCGTACACACCCCCTGCGGCGAGCAGCTTCTCGACAACGTGCTCGAGGCGGCGGGCGTCCCGCGGGACTGGACTGCTGAACGGACCGTCGACCAACTGCTCGGCGATGTGCGAGACCGCGTTGGGAGGGATCGCGTTCTCGTTGGCGTGTCCGGTGGCGTAGACTCCTCGGCGTTGGCGCTTCTCCTGGCACGCGCGAACGTGAAGCACGATGCGGTGATGATCGAGCACGGGTTGCTGCGCGCAGGCGAACGGGAAGCGGTTGTCGCGGCGCTCCGGCCGCTAGGGGTCCACCTGGAGACGATCGACGCATCCGATCGGTTCCTCGATGCCCTGCGTGGCGTCGAGGATCCGGAACAGAAGCGGAAAACCGTCGGACATGAGTTCGTCGAGGCGTTTCGCAGGTATGATGCGGAGCACGGGCCGTTTCGGTTCCTGGCACAAGGAACGCTGTATCCGGATGTCATCGAGTCTGCCGGCGGCGAAGGGACGGCGAACATCAAGTCCCATCACAATGTCGGCGGTCTGCCGAAGGAACTGGGATTCGAACTGATTGAGCCGTTCCGAACGTTGTTCAAGGACGAGGTGCGGCGTGTGGCGGAGGTGCTGGGGCTACCAGATCCAATCCGGCTTCGGCACCCGTTTCCCGGTCCGGGACTGTCGGTGCGGATCGTCGGCTCCGTAACGGCGGAGCGGCTCGACATCGCTCGCCGTGCGGACGCGATCTTCCTCGATACTCTGGAGCGACACGGCGCGTACGACGCTGTTTGGCAGGCGCTGGCGGTCCTGACGCCCATTCGAAGTGTCGGCGTCGCGGGAGACGAACGACGATACGGCCACGTCGTCGCACTCCGTGCGGTCACCAGCGTCGACGCGATGACCGCCGATTGGGCTCACTTGCCGCCGGAGGTCCTCGACGAGGCGGCACGGCGGATCACACGCGAGATCCCTGCCGTCAACCGAGTCGTGTACGACATCACCAGCAAACCACCGGCGACCATCGAATGGGAGTAGATTGCGTGCTCGTGACGGGCGGCGGAGAGGCCGTGTCTCCCGTTTGCCTACGGATCGGTGGTGTGGCCGGGTGGTCTGCGTGCTCAGGCCGGGGAGCGGTCCCCGTCGGACGACGTCGCAGGACTCGCTTGCGACGATAAGCTCTTCGGCTCGTGGTACAACGCCATCAGCGCGGCAGCGACGAGCGGCAGGAACGCAACGAACGCCATGACCGGGATGAGTCCGTGTCGGTCGCCGAGCCAGCCGATCGGTGTCAGAGCCGCGCCACCGACCCCCCACGCCAGCCCCATGACCAAACCCGATACCAGACCGGTTCGCCCGGGCAGGCACTCCTGCGCGGCGACCACGCCGACGGGAATCGAGGAGAGGCCGAAGACGCCGGCAGCCGCGATGAATGGAAGTGCAGCGGAGATCGGGCCGTAGAGGAACAGGATGTAGAACGGCGTCGCCAGAACGAGCGAGGTGATGATCGTCCACTTACGACCGAAGCGGTCGGAGAGGTGGCCGGCAACGAATCCTGCGGCTGCGCCAGCCACAAGGAACGCGGTGATCGCGAGTCCACCGACCAGCGCTGACGCCCCCCGTTCGGCGACCAGCACGGCGAGAAACGTCGAGAACGCGGTCGAACACGTTGACGAAAGGACAATCACGAACCACAGCAGCACAAGGCGTGACGGAAGCTCGCGCAACCTCGGCACGCGCTCGACGGCGGCTCGAACCCGTGGGGGCAGGTTCCGATGAAGGAGTAGCGCAAACGCCACCAGGATTAGAAGTCCCGGGCCGATCAGCCATGGGGTGCGATCGAGGGAGAACCGACCGACGAATGCAATGATGGCAACCGGCGCAATCGCTCCTCCCAGCGTGCCCCCCGACGAGAAGAACGCCATCAGGGTCCCGCGTCGTCGCGTGGGCTGGGCGGTTACCAGCGCGGCGGCTGCCGGATGGAACAACGCCGTGCCGATACCGGCGAGCAGCATTACGACGAGTAGTGGGATGAAGCCGCTCACGCGGCCGATCAGCGACATCGCAACCACCGTCATGAACGGTCCAGCGACGACGAGCTCCGGCCGTTGAACGCGGTCGACCAGGTGTCCCAGACTGGGTTGGAGAAGTGAGTTGGCCAGGATTCGGATGGTTCCGAGCAAGCCGGCGAGCGCCAGCGACAGATTGAGTCGATCGATCAAGAACGGCAGCAGTGGGGCAAAGACGCTGGCGAAACCGTCGTTGATCATGTGACCGACGAACAGGAGCGCGGTGCGACGCCAGGGATGAGGGTTGGAGGACGGGGCCATGGCAGGGAATAGTAGTCCGGTGGCTCAGGCGGCGCAACGGCGGGTTGCGGACTACGTCCCGTCGTGCGCCGTACGGGAGATGATTTCTTCCTGCAGGGCAGGGTCGAGGCGGTTGAAGTAGTCGCTGTATCCGGCGACGCGGACAATCAGATCCCGATACCGATCGGGGTCCCTTTGTGCCGCGCGGAGCGTCTCCGAGTCGACGACGTTGAACTGCACGTGGTGCCCATCGAGACGGAAGTACGTTCGTACGAGTGCAGCGACATTCCTGCGGTCAGCCTCTTCGAGCAGCGCGTCGGGGAGAAAGCGGAGGTTCAGGAGGGTTCCACCCGTTCGTACGTGATCGATGGCAGCGGCGGATCGCATGACTGCAGTTGGCCCGTGCGTATCGACCCCCTGCGTCGGGGAAATCCCGTCGGACAACGGCACGCCCGCGTGTCTCCCGTCGGCCGTCGCACCGACCCGCGTGCCGAAGTAGATGTGGGCTGTTGTCGGCAGGAGGTTCACACGGTACGCTCCGCCTTTCGTGTTTGGGCGGCCGTCGAGAGCGTCGTAATAGGCGTTGAAGATCCGTCGTGCGAGGGTGTCCGCGCGCTTGTCGTCGTTTCCGTACTTCGGCGCCGTATGGAGCAGTGATCGGATGGGTTCGGCGTCGGCGAAGTCTGAGTCGAGGACCGAGAGGAGTTGTTTCATGTCGAGCGCGCGGGTGGAGTACACGCAGTGTGCAATCGCCGCCATCGCGTCGGTCGTCGTTCCGAGTCCGACCCCCTGAATGTACGTCGTGGGGTATCGCGGTCCCGATCCGTTGTAGTCCTGCGCTGTCTCGATGCAGTCCTCGACGAGCGAAGACAGGAAGGGGACGGGCATCTCCTCGGAGAACAGCCGCTCGATGCGATTGTTACCCTCGATCTTGAGGTCGATGAAGTACCGAAGCTGCTCTTCGTATGCGGCGAAGACCGAGTCGAAGCTGTCGAATGTGGTCGGATCACCGGTGTGAGGGCCGATCTGTAGTCCGGTTGTGGGGTCGAGGCCGTCGTTCAGTGCGAGTTCGAGGAGCTTCGGCCAGTTCATGTACCCGGTTAGAACACAGCTCTCCTTCCCGAACGCGCTGATGGTCACGCACCCACTCGGGCCCCCGCGGCGTGCATCTTCCAGGGTCTTCCCCACGCGCAGGAACTCCTGCACGATGGCGTCGGTGTTGAAGATCGAAGGCTGTCCGAAGCCGAGACGCACGATCTCCAGCGCGCGCAGCAGGAAGCGCTCCGGGTTACGCTTTGAAAGCTGGATGCACGATCCGGTATACGGAAGCCGCATCTCCTCGATTACGTCGAGGATCAAGTAGGACAGGTCGTTGACTGCATCGTCGCCGTCCTCTGTGACGCCGCCGACGTTGATGAGTGTGAAGTCGTTGTACGTCGCGCTCTGCTCGTCGGTGACGCCGACTTTCGGTGGAGCGGGCTGCTGACTGAACTTGATCCAGAGACAGGAGAGAAGCTCCTTGGCCCCTTCCCGCGTGATCCGTCCTTCCGCGATGTCGCGGGTGTAGAACGGGTACAGGTTCTGGTCCAGCCGTCCAGGATTGAGCGAGTCCCACTCGTTCAGCTCGCAGAGCACGGCGAGGTGAACGAACCAATACGCCTGTACCGCGTCGTGAAAGGTCCGCGGAGGCTCCGCGGGGACGCGAGAGCAGACGTCGGCAATCCGAAGGAGTTCGGCACGGCGTGAGCCAACGGTGGTGGCGGCCATCGCGCGGGCATGCTCGGCGTGACGCTCGGCGAAGCGAATGACTGCGCGACATGCGATACGCATGGCGGTGAGCTGCTCCAAGCGAGCGGTTCGATCCGGGCGGTCGGCCGCGCGGATCGTTGCGGACGTTTGCTCGATTCTCTTGAGCAGGCCGTTGACGCCGATGCGGTAAATCTTGTTGTCCAGTACCGCATGTCCGGGTGCGCGCTGTTCCATGAACTCCGTGAATACCGCGGCGTCAAACGCGGCATGCCACGCCGGAGACATGGCTGCAAAGATCTTCGTCCGCATGCAGCGTTCTTCCCAGTACGGAATGATCGTCTCCTCGTATATCGAGCGAACGGACTCCGGAACTGCGTAGCGCGTGCGCGAGCGAGTGTCCAGTTCGCGTAGATCGTCAACCGAATGGCAGCACAGTTCGGGATATGTCGGCGTGGCCTTGGGCGCGCCGCCACGTTCTCCCACAATCCACTCATCGTCGCTGATTGACACCGTCTGACGTTCGAGCAAGTACGCAAGAGCAAGTGCCCGCAGTACGGCGGGTGAGGACGCGGCAGCGGCTTGATCGGTGGTGTAGAACGTTGTCAGCAACGAGGCGCGCTCTCCGGTGACGGTTGGTTGGGCAGCGGCGCAACGGGCACGAAGCCGTGCAATTCGCTGGTTCATCCTCATCCTCCGATTCGGACCGGGACGTGCAAGCACGTCTGCATCAGCTGGCGCGCCGTCGCCGCCGTCGCAGCGTCGACGGCGGCAATTGCCGGATGGGCAGCGAGGCCGAGCCCAAGACGTTTTCTCTCGGCTCCACTGTGGTATGGGAGCAGGCAGACCGCCTCGACGGTCGGCAGCGTGGCAACGAACCGTGCGATGGAGAGGAGGTTGCTTGCGTCGTCGTTGATCTCTGGAACGAGGGGAACGCGAACCCACATCCTGCAGCCGTGCGCTGCGAGCGCACGGGCGTTGTCGAGGATCTTCTCGTTGGACACGCCGGTCGCTTCGCGATGACGTCGACCGTCGATCAGCTTGATGTCGTACAGGAACAGGTCCGTGTATCGTGCAGCAGCCTGCATCAGATCTGCGGCTGCGTATCCGCAGGTGTCGAGTGCCGTGTGGAGTCCGCGTTCCTTGCAGGCGGCCAGGAGGGTGAGGCATGCGTCGCCCTGGAGAAGCGGCTCGCCGCCCGAGAACGTCACACCGCCTCTGGACTCGTCATAGAAAAGCATATCGGCGGTCACGGCTTCAAGGAACTCCTCGTAGTGGAGTGCGCGTCCCACCAGGGAGCGTGCGGTGTTCGGGCAGACCGGGACACATCGGCCGCAAGCGGTGCACCGTGTGCGGTCCGTTCGCACGACGTCGCCATCGGAAGCCGTCGCCCCGGTAGGGCAGATGGCGACGCACGCTCCACATCGGACGCAACGGTCGAAGTCGACGAGAAGCTCTGGTGTGACACCCTGTCCCTCAGGGTTGTGGCACCACGAACAGGAGAGCGGACACCCCTTGAAGAAGACAGTCGTTCGGATGCCCGGCCCGTCGTGCGTAGCATACCGCTTGATGTCGAAGACGGTAGGGCGGACCGGGACGACTCCGCGATCGGCACGACCAGACGGGCACGGGGCGTTTCCGCTCAATCGATGACCTCCTAGGGGCACACCATACGGCGCTTCGGTGCACTCGACATGAGCCACGTTGCTGGGTCGATGAACGGCAGACGCTAGAAGCTAACCTCCAATGCGAGTCCGTAGACCCACATCCCGAGGTTTCGCGTGTCCACCTCGAGAAGGAGCCGTGCGCTGTCGGAAATCCAAAGACTCAGGCCGATGGCGACGTCGTGCCAGACACCGAATCCCGCCTCGCTGAGCGGAATCGTCGGCTGGTAGGCGAAGTACAACGGGAACACGTTGAGATCGAGGAAAACCTCTCCGAACACGCCCCAGCCGATGAAGTGGATCCCGTTTCCTCCACCGAACCCGATAGCGAGCGAGACGGACTCCGGATCGTTCAACAGCGAGAACTTGAGATCTCCGACCACTCCCATCCACCCCGGATCGCCGGTGGACAGGGGAATCATCGCGCCCGTGTGAAGGCCGAGGTTTACCGCATCGGACAGCCCGAATGCGAGACGGGCCTGTGGCGTGAGGGTCCACACAGGGTCGTCGTCCACGGCCAGGTCGATCAGACCCGATCCGACGACGATCCCGACGTCTCCCGCTTCGAGCATCCGTGCCGTCTGGAACATGTTGAAGAGGCATCCCGTGCTCAGTATGGCCGCCCCAACGAGCACGAAAACGGCCAGCACCCATCGTATGCGTTTGGTCATGATGTCCCCCCTTGGTTCTCTAGTCTGACGCAGGGCCGCCGTGCGTGTCAAACCGCACCGTGGGGGAGGCTCCCCCGGGGTTGTATGCGTTCTCGCCAATGCGGAGATGCGGACAGTCGTCGTCCCACCGGTCAGCGTACACGCCACGGTAGGCGGGCGGGAGCAGCCGCGCGATCTGGATCATGATCTCGTCTGCTATCTGGCGGCGGCCGTCGCTGCTCAGTCGCTCGGTTCGAGGGGCGATGTGAAACGGCTCGCCCACTGCGAAGTGAAACGGAGTTCGTCGAAGCCTGCGCACATGATGCTTCAGCTTCTCCCCTCCCCAGAATGCAATCGGCTGTAGCGGTGCGCCGCTGCGGATGGCAATCGTCACGGCGCCGGGCTGACCGGGTCCGAGGCGTCCGTCTCTGCTTCGGGTTCCTTCCGGGGCCAGTCCGAGGATTCGGCCGCTCTTCAACGCAGAGAGCGACGCGCGGAGAGCGGGGATATCGCTTTCGCCTCGCCGGACCGGGATGGCCTCCCATTGTGTGAACAGCCAGCGCAGGGCGGGGTTCTGCCATGACTCGGCCTTCGCCAGACCGATGACGCGGCGGGATCCCAGATATCGCCACAGGACGGGAATTTCGAGGAAATTGATGTGGTTCGTTACCAGAATGAGCGGACCCTGCTGGGGGATCCGTTCGAGTTGGTCGACCCCGCTGACACGGCACAAGAGGCGGACGAGCGCGCGGTCTGCAGCGTTCACCACCCACTTCGACAACGTCATGGCGCGCTCCGGTTCGCGTGAACGACGACCTGGATCTGCCCAGGGAGGATCCTGAGCGAGAGTTCCTCCCCCTCCGTGCAAAGCGTTTCGCCATCTGCGTGGGCCGGAAGGCTGCCTTCTTTGGCGGTGGCGAGGACCTCGCGCGCCCTCCGGGTGAGAATCGCGGGATGCGTAGCCTGCGTTCCCTTCATGAAACGGGCGATCAGGGCGAAGATCCCCGCTTTCCCAACCTCCTGTGCTACGCACAGGTCGAACAGCGCGTCGTCTGGCGAAGACGACGGCGCCATCATGAACCCGCCGCCCATTCGCCGGCCGTTCATGACGGAGATCATCAACGTCCTCAACTCGTGCTCTTCGCCGTCGATGCAAAGCTGCACGAGCGGCGCCTGGAAGTAGAGGAAGATCGTCTTGAGTGCGGCGACTAAGTACCCTGCGAAGCCGCGGAGGCGCTTCAGCTTCTTCGCCTCGAATCCCACGACAGCGTCAAATCCTATTCCAACGCCGTTCCCGAAGAATCGCCCCTCCGGGAACAGCCCGCCGGTCACACAGCCAACATCGATTGTGCGTCGCACGTCACGAGCGAGATCGCGGCAGGCGGAGTCGATGTCCTGAGACACTCCCACGCCGAATGCGAAGTCGTTTCCTCGTCCAACGCAGAGCACGCCCAGAGCGGAGTCTCCGATCCCTTCTTGCTTCGCGTGCATCAACCCGTTGAGGACTTCGTTCATCGTTCCGTCTCCTCCGACGGCGACGACGACGGCGACACCGTCTCGTACGGCGTCCTCCGTCAACTCGATTGCATGCCGGGGGTACGCGGTGCGGACAACGTCGAACGCGAGGCCCTCCGCCGTCAGCGCACGCTCGATGTGTGGGACGTTCTGCTCGGCCAACCCCCCTCCTGCAGCCGGGTTGACGATAAGGCGATAGCGTTTCAAGGTTTCCTCTCCCTTCTCTTGCGATGCCGTCGTACGCATCACGTCTCTCGACAGATCCAGGATTCTATACCACGGGGTGCCCTGTGACACCTCCGGCTGGGGCGAAGAACTCCCGGTTTGGGAACCCGACGTTCCCCCCACTCAGCACTACGCCGACCGTTCGCCCACGTGCGGGCAGTACGCCCGAGAGCAGCGGTGCCACGGCCACCGCTGCCGACGGCTCGATCACGAGTTTCATCCGTTCCCACACGGTCTGCATCGCCGGAAGGATCTCAGCCTCCGGCACGACGAGGATCTCGTCTACGAGACGACGGATGATCTCAAACGTGTTCTCGCCCAGCGGTGTACGGAGCCCGTCAGCGATGGTTTGTGGCGTGAAGTCGGTGATCCGGTGGCCCATCGCGAGAGAGCGCGACGCATCGTCGGCTCCCGCCGGCTCAAGGCCGATCACAATTGCATTGGGAAGCAGCTTACGAACCGCAATCAGCGCACCGGACAGCAAGCCGCCACCGCCGACCGGAACGAGGATAAGGTCCAATGGTCCGGTCTCCTCAATCAGCTCACAAATCGCCGTGCCTTGGCCGGCGATGACGGCGGGATCGTCGTGGGGATGGACGAGCGTCGCTCCCGTCTCCCGCCCGACGCGGTCCGCGGTTCGCCATCGGTCCTCGTGGGTAGGAGAGCAGAGGACAACGCGTGCACCGTATGCCTTGGTTGCTGCAATCTTGGCGGGGTTCGAGTTCTCCGGCATCACGATGTGAGCGGGTACTCCGCGAATCCGTGCCGCCAACGCAAGGGCCTGGGCGTGATTGCCGCTCGAGTGGGCATACACGCCGGCCGAGGTGCAGTGACTGCGAACGGCGTTCGTTGCCCCGCGATACTTGAAGGAGCCTGTTCGTTGGAGGTTCTCGCACTTGAAGTAGACGTCGGCCTGGGCCGATCTGCTGATCGTTTGGGATGTGAACACCGGTGTTCGATGGACGAGGCCATCGATTCGCCGCCGTGCTGCCTCGATGTCGTGCCACGCCACCGGCAGCATCATGGATCCTCCCGGAACAGCAGTTTCCTGTACAGACGTAGTTCTTCGATTGATTCGCGGATGTCGCAGAGTGCGCGGTGCTTCGACTCCTTCTCGACGCTGGGGACCCGACCGGCAAACCACCGCGCCGCCAGTTCGCGGATCGAACTGACATCGACGTTGCGGAAATTGAGGTACTCGTTGAGTGTGGTCATGTGGCGCATGAGGAATCGTCGATCGAAACAGACCGAGTTGCCGCATAGCGGTGCGCGGCCGCGCAGGCAATGCCTCCGAACGGCCGCGAGCGTCCGTTCTTCGGCGATCCGTAACGACACGTCCGATCGCCGGCACGTGTCAAACAGGCCGGATGCCCTGTGCTGTCGGATGCACCACGGATCGCTTGCCTCAAGGACGCTCTCCGGGTGATGGATGGCGAAGTCGGGTCCCTCTGCTAGCACGTTGAGGTCGCCGTCGGTGACGATGGTTGCGATCTCCAGGATCGCCGATGTCTCTGGGTCGAGTCCGGTCGTTTCCAGATCGATCCACACCAGGTTGCGCGGATTCTTGCGCAAGACGAGTTCCTTTCTGTATACGCCCGTTCGAATTCACTTGTAGCATACCCGGACGGCGCGTGACAGCGAAACGTCGAAGGGGATGAAGGGGACATGAGAACGGGAGGGCCCTGCGGCCCTCCCGTCTCGCGCTATCGAGTCCAACTATGCCGTGGTGCGTGCCGGCTTCAACCACAGAAGGCTGATGATCAGCCCGAGCGCGGCGAGTCCCATTACCGGGAGGAAGACGGGTAAGTACCCACCGGATGCATCACGAATCAGCCCCGCCAACGTATTGCCGAGGAGCGCACCGACTCCGTACGACGTGAACACGAGGCCGTAGTTTTTCGCGTAGTGCGACGAGCCGAACAGTGTGGCGGTCGCGGTTGGCGCAATCGCCAGCCATCCGCCGAGGTTCGCCCACAGAATGATGAACGAGATGAAGTAGATTGCCGTGCTTCCCTGTCCCCACAGGTAAATAAGGGCCGACGCGACGAGGATCAGCACGAACGACAGTGCTGCCGCGTAGCGGGGGGTGAGCTTGTCCGTCAGCCATCCGAACACGGGACGACCCAGTCCGTTGAAGATGGCGAACACCGATACCGAAAGGGCCGCCACGCTTGGCGTCAGGAGTGCCACCTCCTCGCCGACCGGAGAGGAGATCCCGATGGCCATCAGGCCCGAGAGGCATCCGACGGTATACGTCGCCCACAGAGCATAGAACGACCCGGACTGCAGCATCCTGCGGCGATCGAGGTCTAGACCGGACGATCCTTTGCCCGCCTTTTGAGCCCATCCTGCCGGGGTCCAGCCTTCGCGGGGGAAGCGGAGTGGGAGTGAAAGCAGAACAAGGAGGACGGTGAACGCAATCCCGAGATACGTGAACGTGCGAAGAGCACCAATCCCGGGATTGGCGATCATCGACCGCATGAGTGGGGCCATGATCAGAGCGGACAGTCCGAATCCCATGACGGTCAGGCCGACGGCGATTCCTTTCTTGTCCGGGAACCACTTCGCAGCGACAGCGATCGGACAGCCATAGATGATCCCGACGCCGGCCCCGCCGACAACACCGTAGAAGACCGTCAACCAGGTGATGTTCGATGCGAACCCCGCCAGGATCCAACCCGCGCCAACGAGAATTCCGCCCAGCAGGCCAGTGTTCCTCGGCCCCCACCTGCCGACGAGTCCGCCGGCGAGGGCCATGAACAGCGCGAACATCGCCAGGAAGATCATAAATGGGAGCCCGCTCTGTGTCGCGTTGATGGTCCAGAGATTCTGCAGCGGGGTCTTGAATACGCTGAACGCGTACACCGCGCCGAGGCAGATGTTCATCAGCAGGCCGAGCAGAACAAACACCCAGCGGCCAGTCTCTGCCTTCATTCCGAAGATTCTCTCATCCAACATACCCACCCCTCCTCTGGAAAACGACGCGGGGACGATGTGACCGTCCCCGCGCATTCCTCTTACCTCTCGCCTGCAGTCGTCGGCACACTACCCCTTGTAATCAACCAGTGTCTTCAGTGCGTCGACAGATTCCGGGTTCTGGAGCGTTGTGAGATCGCCAACAGGCTCATGTCTCACGAGGGCCTTCAGAACGCGGCGCATGATCTTGCCCGACCGGGTCTTCGGCACCTCGTGTGCAAACACGATCTGGTCCGGACGCCCTGTCGGTCCGATCACCTGGTTCACGGTCGTCATGAGGCTCTTCGAGATCTCCTCCGACGGCTCAATCCCTGCCCGAAGCAGCACGAACGCGACCGGCACCTCGCCCTTGAGGTCATGAGGTCGCGAGACGACGGCGACTTCGGCTACGTTGTCGTTCTGTGCCAGGGCCGACTCCACTTCAGCCGTGGCCAGGCGGTGACCCGCGACGTTCATGACGTCGTCGACCCGGCCCGTGATGCGGATGTTCCCTACCTCGTCCTTGCGAGCACCGTCGCTCGTGAAGTATCGCGAGTCTCCGTACTCGGCGAAGTACTGATCCTTGAACCGCTCCATGTCTCCGTAGATTCCACGCGTGAGAGCGGGCGGGAACGGGCTGAAAATCGCCAGATATCCGCCGTCCCCTGCCGGAAGCGGCTGACCCGCCGAGTCGAGGATGTCGCCAAGGATGCCCGGGAACGGCCGGCCGGCGACCGTTGGAACGAACGGTCCAATCCCCGGCAGGTTGTTGACCATGTTTGCACCGGTCTCGGTCTGCCACCACGTATCGATGATCGGGCAGCGGCCTCCGCCGATGACGTTGAAGTACCACATCCACGCGTCGACGTTGATCGGTTCGCCAACGGTTCCGAGGAGGCGCAGCGACGATAGATCGTACTTCTCAGGCCACTCGTCTCCCCACTTGACGAACATGCGGATCGCGGTCGGGGCGGTGTAAAGCTGTGTGACCTTGTGCTTCTCGATGATTGCCCAGAACCGGCCGTAGTCCGGGGCATCCGGAGATCCCTCGTAGATGAGGGAGGCAACGCCGTTCATCAGCGGGCCGTAGTTGATGTAGGTGTGGCCGGTGATCCAGCCGACGTCGGCGGTGCACCAGAACACATCGCCTTCGTGCATGTCGAAGTTCCACTTGGCGGTCGTGTAGGCTTGGACGGCGTATCCGCCGGTGGTGTGCATGATGCCCTTCGGCTTGCCTGTGGTCCCGGAGGTGTACAAGAGGAACGCCAGGTCCTCCGAATCGAGCGGCTCGGCCGGGCAGTCTGCGGATGCGCCGGCGACGATCTCGTGATACCACAGGTCACGGCCGGGTTTCATCTGGACGTCCGCGCCCGTTCGCTTGACGACGATGAGTTTCTCTACTTCGGTGTCCGCAATGCCGGCGTCAGCGTTTTTCTTCAGGTCGATCGCCTTGCCGCGTCGGAAGTACCCGTCCGCAGTGATAACGACCTTGGCCTTGCAGTCGACCATGCGGTCCCTCAGCGAGTCCGGGCTGAACGCACTGAACACAACGGAGTGCGGCGCGCCGATTCGAGCACACGCCTGCATCGCGATGACGGCCTCTGGAATCATCGGAAGGTAGATACCGACTGCATCTCCCTTCGATACGCCGAGGGCCTTGAGTGCATTGGCGAACTTGGAGACCTTCTCGTGGAGCTGTTTGTACGTGAGCTTGAGCGGCTGCTCGTCGGTCGGCTCGGGTTCCCAGATGAGGGCGATGCGGTCACCCTTGCCTGCTTCGATCTGGCGATCGAGGCAGTTGTAGGACAGGTTCGTCTGTCCGCCGACGAACCACTTGTACGCCTGCGGCTTAAACTCGTATGCCTTGTCCCATTTTCGGAACCAGTGAAGATCCCGCGCATGGCCGGCCCAGAACTTCTCCGGATCGGCCTTGGCGGTCTCGTAAATCCCCTCGTCGGACACCCACGCTTGCTGCTTCAGCTCGTCTGTGGGCCAGAACACGTTCTCTTCCTTCGGGTCCCTCTTGACCCACTGTCTCGCTTCCGGCACAGTGCAACCTCCCATGGAGCGAAGTTTCAGGATGTGTGCGAGTCTAGCGAACCGCGTCGGACTCTTCAACGCCTCAATCCGAGGATCGATGGTGTGATTCGCAGGACAAACCGCCATCGAAGCAGTACCCGGTAGATTGGAATCCGGGAACGGACGCGGGAGACGTACTGCGCCGTCTCCGTGCACAGGGTGTCGACATTGCCGGACCATTGTTCGGCAATCGAAGGGCCGGCGTTATACGCAACGAGCACTTGATCCAGGGTGGCAAAGCGGCCTACGAGATATGCCAAGTACCAAGAGCCGAAGCGGAGATTCACGGTTGGGTTGAGGAGAAGGTTCCCGTCGAAATCCTCCCATGCGAGCTGCTCGGCGATCCACGAGCCTGTCGTCGGCATGATCTGCATCAGGCCGACGGCGCCCTGAGGCGAGCGAGCGTCCGCGGCGAAACGGCTTTCGGCACAGACGACGGCGGCGACGAGTGCCGGATCGAGATCGTAGTTGGCGGCGATCGACTCCAGGGCGTCGATGTAGTCAATCGGGTACAATACGCGAACACCGATAAGGCCGGCGTATGCCAACACGAAGAAGGCGGCGATCCAGAGCATCCATCGTTTGCACCGTGAGGCGACGTACGGCATCCTGATATGATAACGAGTTCTCGTAGAATCCCGAACCGCTGGCTCCGGCGTACGGTGTCGGCAAAGGGGTGACCGTGAAACGATTCCTGTTGTGGTTCCGCTCGACGTTCATCAGCGGGCTGCTTGCCATCCTGCCGATCGGTATCACCGTGTATGCACTGTGGCTGCTCTACAGCTTTGTGATGGGTTTCGTCGGTGTGGACACCCCGTTCGGTGGAGCGATCGAACGGGCATTCGGGCGATGGATTCCGGGCCTTGGATTCTACGTGATGCTGCTCGTCATTCTGATCGTCGGTGTGATCACTCGAAACGTCGTTGGCCGCTCGTTGCACCGTTTCTTGGAGCGAATCTTCTTCTCTGTTCCCGGGATCCGGAAGATGTACTTGACGCTCAAGCAGTTCACCGGTGCGGTGCTGAATCGTTCGTCGACCACATCGTTCAAGAAGGTCGTGATGTTCGAGTACCCGAAGCCCGGGATTAACGTACTTGGGCTCGTGACGAATGAGAACCTCGGGAGACTTCAGGATCTGACTGGCGAGGAGTGCCTGCTCGTCTACGCGCCGACCGCGCCGAACCCGCTGTCCGGGTACATGCTGATTATCCCGAAGCGTCTTGTGACGTACGTTGACATGCCGGTCGAGGATGCCCTGTCAATGGTGATATCGAGTGGGTCGGTTCTTCCGGAGAGCCTGCAGGACGATGGGGGCACGGAGAGCACGCCGCCCCGTTTCACGCCGTTTCGACGACGCAGCAAGTGAGGTGAAGGGTCGTGTCGATCTTCAAAGAGAAGCGCTACGTTCGCGTTGACGTCGAGAGCAAGCCGGAGGAAGGCTTGTGGATGAAGTGCAAGTCGTGCGGGGATCTCCTGTTCAAACGCCGCGTCAAGGAGAACAACAACATCTGTCCCAGTTGTGGGGAGTACTTCTTCCTCACCGCCATGGAGCGTGTGGAGACGCTGGTCGATGAAGGGAGCTTCGTCGACGGAGCCAAGCCGATCGAGTCCAATGATCCTCTGATGTTCGTCGACAGCAAGCCGTACAGCCAGCGTCTTGATGAGGCACGCGAGGCGACGGGACTGGCAGACGCGATTGTCGTTGGTACCGCAGATGTCGGCGGGATCGGGATCGTTCTGGCTGTGATGGACTTCCGGTTTATCGGCGGGAGCATGGGATCGGTCATGGGCGAGCAGATCTGTCATGGCATGGAGACCGCTGTCGAGAAGAAGGTTCCGTTTGTCCTGGTCTCCTCCTCCGGGGGCGCCCGCATTCAGGAAGGCGTCTACTCGCTCATGCAGATGGCGAAGACGGCCGCCGTGCGAAAGCACCTTGCCGATGCTCGGCTTCCGTTCATCTCGATCATGACATATCCCACGTCCGGTGGCGTGCAGGCGTCGATCGCCAGTCTCGGAGACATCATCATTGCGGAGCGAGGAACGATGATCGGTTTCGCCGGACGGCGCGTGATCCAGTCGACGATTGCCAAGGAGCTTCCCCCGAACTATCAGACCGATTCGTTCGCCCTCGAGCACGGTGGGATCGATCGTGTCGTGAGCCGCGACGTCCTTCGCACAGAGTTGGCAGACGTGCTGTCGTTCTTCTCCGGGGTGCTCTCGTGAGTGAGGAGAGAACGCTTGATCTGCTTGAGGCCAAGATCGAGGAGCTGCGATCGCTAAATCGCGAGGACGGGATCGACCTTTCCGGCGAGATCGAGCGATTGGAGAAGAAACTCGAGGCCATGCGACGGGAGTTGTACTCGAACCTGAGCGATTGGGAACGCGTTCGCTTCGCCCGGCATCCCAAGCGGCCGTACGCATTGGACTACATCGAGGCCGTGTTCACGGATTTCTACGAACTACACGGCGATCGGATCGTCGGGGACGATCCGGCGTTGGTCGCCGGGCTCGCACGCCTCGACGGTCGATCCGTCGTTGTACTAGGACAGCAGAAGGGGCGTAGCACCGAGGAGAAGCAGCTCCGTCTTTTCGGGATGACACGGCCGCACGGATATCGAAAAGCCCGCCGCGCATTGCTTTTGGCGGAGCGGTTCTCGTTCCCCGTGATCACTCTGATTGACACGCCTGGTGCCTATCCGGGTGTGGAGGCGGAGGAGCTGAACATCGGGTGTGCGATTGCAGAGAACCTGTTGACGATGTCATCTCTTGCGACCCCGATAGTCTCCCTTGTGATCGGCGAAGGCGGATCCGGCGGCGCATTGGCGATCGGCGTGGCCGATTGCATCCTGATGTTGGAGAACGCGATCTACTCGGTCATCAGTCCAGAGGCCGCCGCGTCGATCGTATGGCGTGACAAGGAGCGAATGAAGGAAGCCGCGGTGGCGCTGAACCTTACTGCTCCGCACCTGTTCGAGCGTGGGCTGATCGACGCGGTGATCAGTGAGCCGCTCGGCGGGGCCCATCGAGACTTCGCCGCGACGACGAAGAGCGTCCGCAGCGAACTGGTCCGGCGTGTCGAAGACCTGGCGGCCCTGCCGGTCGATGAGCTTGTGGAGAAGCGATACGAACGATACCGCAACGTCGGGCAGTTCCGGATGACATCAGACGACACAGTATGAAAACGCTGGTTGGGATTGGGAACCGACTGTCGATGGACGACGGCGTGGGACCGATCATAGCGCAGCGGATGGTGGGCGTGGCGGGTTGGCTCGCGATCGATTGCGGAACGGCGCTGGAGAACGTGGTGGGGCAGATCGGACGGGACGGCCCGATGGACGTAGTCCTCGTCGACGCCGCACGGATGGGATTGCCCGCAGGAAGCATCCGCAGGCTTCCGATCCTGTCAATGGATCAAATGCTGGCATCCACGCACGGGCTTCCGCTCTCGTTCGCAGTGCAGCAGATGGGTTGCCAGGTC
>Ga0272442_10000780_pt1 | contig 49824 bp, 51 predicted proteins | sample SSMForm2O_FD_200262 | JGI IMG/M metagenome (GOLD analysis project Ga0272442, IMG submission 200262) | Marine sediment archaeal communities from Little Sippewissett salt marsh, Falmouth, MA, United States - SSM-Form-2O | ecosystem: Environmental > Aquatic > Marine > Wetlands > Sediment ... | reverse complement strand
GAATTTTCGTAAAGACCGGTCGCAGGGCCGCTGCTGTTCCTGCAGATCCGAAATATTAGAGGAAAACTCGGTCTGTATCGACCGGACAAAAGAAGCTACCTGAGCCGGGCGGCCCTGGGCCAGGACCTCCACTTCCCCGCCGGGCATATTGCAGACCCAGCCTTTTATCTCATATCGCGCAGCCAGAGCCGCAGCAGTGTAACGAAATCCCACGCCCTGGACTACTCCGGAAAAACAAAGGTTATAACATACCTCTTTAACTTCTTTTTTGCCCTGCGCTTTGTGTTCCTTTTTCATCGTTTTTCAACCCTGCGCAAAACAACTGCCCTTTTTTATCCTGTAGCCGCAGATAAAACTTTCTGCGCTCATTTCTTTTTTCCCTTCCGGTTTCAAAAGGCTGATTTTCAGCGTGCCCTGTCCGCAGGCCACGGAAAAATGATTCTTTTCTGCAGCAACGATCTCACCGGGTAAAGCAGAAACAGATCCCTCTAAGGCCTTGGCTTCAAGGATCTGCACTCGTTTCTGTTTATAAAAAGCATAGGCCACCGGCCAGGCTTTTAAAGCTCTGATCTTATCGGCGATATTCCGGGAACTGAGCTGCCAGTCGATTTCCCCTTCGTTCTTTTCGATTTTTGCCGCATAAGTAGCTTTTCCCTCATCCTGGGGAGAAAAAGAATATTTACCGGAACAAATAAGATTTAAAGATTCGCTGAAAGCCCGCAGCGAAACCTGCTCCAGCTTGCGGGAAAGAGTAAAATAATCGTCATCCGCTGATATATCCACTTTTTTCTGCAGCAATACAGGACCGGCATCAAGTTTCTTAACAATTTTAAACAAAGAAACCCCGGTTTCTTTCTCGCCGTTCAAGATAGCTCTCTGTATCGGTGCTGCCCCGCGAAAAGCAGGCAGCAGAGAAGGATGTATCCCGATCGGAAGGCAATCAGGCAGATCCAGCATGGCCCGCGGTATTATCTTTCCGTATGAAGCCACCACAATAAGATCAGGAGCATAAGTTTGCAGAACAGCAAGGAAAGACTTGTCAGTCAAAGACTCGGGACTGATGCAGTCTAAAGAAATCCGCTCACAATACTGCTTAACCGGTGTAGGTTTGACCCCGTAGCCGCGGCCTTTCGGACGGTCCGGAGTAGTGATCACCAGGCAGGGCCTGGTCCTGTTTTCAAGCATCCCTTCCAGGACACGGAGAGAAAAATCAGAACTCCCGCAGAATACAATTTTCATAAAAATTAATTTTTTAACCGCGAATTTACGCGAATACCAGAAAAGGCTGATCTCCGCTAATCCCATTCAACATTTGCCGCCGCAGGTGGCTCCCCCATATTTACTTTTTACTTTTTCCTTTATCCTTTTTCCTTCCCGCTGTAAGCGGGTTATTCGATCTCCACCGCGATCCTCTGACTGCCGGAACGGAAACTTTTCAAAGCTTTTTTTAAGGACCGGCGCAAAAACTTTTTATCTGCAGCCTTGACCATAACCGCATAATGGAATTTACCGGAGCTTTTAAACGGGCTTGCTTCCAAAGGCCCGAAAACAGAAAACTCTTTTTCTCCGGCAAGCACATTATAAAGTTTTACTGCTTTATTTAAAAGTGTCTTTTTTACTGTGCCGCGCAAAGTGATCCTGGCGAAAGAATAATAAGGCGGCAGGTCCGCTTCCCGGCGCAGACCGCATTCCTGCTCATAAAATTCCTGCCAGGGAGCATTAACGTGATCCCAAAGATAAAGGCCGCGGTTTTCGGTTATCAGCAAAGCTTTTTCCCTGACTGCCGAAGACAAGCGTTTAAGGAAAAGAAAAAGTTTAAAAACCGCGGAATAATCAACGTGAGACAGATAATCATCACTGTCCAAAATAAGGCCGACATCGAAACGCTGAGGGTTTAACCCGATATTTTCCATAACCGAATAGGTGCTGAGCACAATATCTGTCCCCGGAGTTTTATCTTCAAAAAAAGCTATCCGGGCTGAGGGGAAATTGCGGACCAGTTCCGTTTTTATCTTTTCAATGCCTGCGCCCATGGAACGCACTGCCCCTTTGCGGCACTGAGGACAAAGAGAAGGTATTTTTTCTTTATGATCACAACGGAAACATATTCCCCTTTCATCGCTGAGCGAACACTTGAGCGGTGAGCCGCAATGAGGACAGCGAAAGACATAGCCGCAGATAGAACATTTTAAAAGTGTAGAAAATCCGCGCCGGTTATAAAAAACGATAAGGCGTTTTCTTTCTTCCAGATTTTTGCGGATAATATCCCTGACCAGCAGATTCAGCGACAAAGAATTTTTCCGGTAAAAAAAAGTCCGGCCACCTCTGACCTCTACCGCAGCCGAAGCAGTAATTTCCTCATCCAGATCAGCTGACCCGTCTTTTACCTCGGCATAAGTCTTTAAGGAAGGAAGGTCGCTGCTCAAAATCAAAGGTATTTTTTTAAACCGGCTTAAAAGCCCGGCTGCTTCCGGTATATGATAAAAAGGTTTTTCCGGCTGAAAATGACAGGGATGATTTTCATCTTCCACGACCAGAAGGCTCAGATCGTCAGGATAATAAAAAAGCGCTGCCCTGGTGCCCAGAATTAATTTAAAGCCCCGGCGTGAGTTATACCAGGATAAAGAGAATTCTTTGTCTTTCTGTCCTGAATGAAAAGCCAGACATTTTCCCGGGAAAATTTTTTCCAGAAAATTAAAAGCTGTCTCCACCTGGGAAACCAGAGGAAATACGATCAAAACCGATCCCTCCTCTAAAGCAGAAGCTATTCTCTGCCTTACAGCTTCCAGACGCTGTAAAAGCCCGGTCCGGCAAAGACATATGGTTCCCGGGCCTTTACCGTAAAAATATTTTTTGCCGGATGAAAGCTCCTCCTTAATAAACCGCTTACGTCTGAATATCGGGGGTATCATGGTAAAGGCCAGCTCACCCGCGGAATATGGATACTCTTCTTCCAATTTTTCGGCGAAGACAAGATGTTCCCTGCTGAGCAAAGGGGTTTGGTCAAGTACCGCGGATATAGGCTTAAGTTTATCAAATTTTGAGGCAGCTGCTTTGGCCCTTACCAGACCGACCATAAAAGAACGGTTAAATTCAGCCCAGACCCTCATCCCGGGTTCGACTGTCATGGTTTCCGGGATAAGGTAATCAAAAGTTTTATTAACCGGAAGATTAAATACGACTTTAGCGACCTTAAAACTCATATCCTGTCCCTGCAGTCAGAGATGTAATCCGCGATTATCCGGTAGGCATTATTCTGTTCCCGGGAAAACCGGTCCTGGATATTACTGTAATTGGCATTGATAAAAGCCAGAGCTTTTTTAAGTTCACGCGGTCCGGGAGCATAAAAAGCCACGCCTTTGTCCACCAGTATGTCCATGTTCTTTTTTTCCTGGCCCCAGATAAAATGAGTCACGATCAAAGGTTTTTTCATATGCAGGGCTTCGCCTACAGTCATTCCTCCCGGTTTTGTGACCAGGGCCATACATACTCCCATCATCTCCCACATCTTTTCATAATAGGAAAAACCGCGCACTGAAGAAAAACGGTTTTTTTCAATATAATGCCGCAGTCTTTTATTTTTCCCGTAAAGCACCAGCAGGGTATATTTTTTGCCCAGATCTTTCAGTACCGAAGAAAGATAAGGGATAGTGCCGGTATCACTGGAAAAAAAGAGCAGACAGGGTTTACCGGAAATATAAAATTTGCGGCGCAGAGATTCCGGGTCCTGAGAAAGATAAAACCCCTGACGCAGAGGTATTCCCGAAACCACGACTTTTCTTTCTTCTACTCCTTTTTTCAGCAGTATTTTCCTGGTTTCGTCCATAGCCACAAAATAAGTATCGATACCTTTATCCGTCCAGAAAGGATGGACATCCAGATCAGTGACCAGCACTGTATTTAAAAATGAACGTTTACGTTTAACTTTGGTCAAAAGAGGCGGGGCAAAAAAATGAGTGGAAATAACTACCCGGCACTCGCTCCTGAGGATAAACCGCATAAACCGACGAAAAAAAATACGGTGGATGAAAACCATATTATCGCGGGCCAGTTTCCATTTAGTCGTTTCAAAAAACCAGAGCCAGAGCAGAGGGAAGTTCCTGACCACGTAACGGTATCCCCAGGAATAAAGCAAAGCTACTATCCTGGGGGCAAAATCGAGAAGATCATAAACCGGGCAATTCAAAGACTGGCTCAAACCCTGAGCCGCCCGCTTATGGCCTTCACCGCAACTGGCATAGACAATTACAACATCATTTCGCATGAGCACATATATAATGAGCCGCAAGAAGAAGATTGTCAAATATGAAATCCGGATTAAAAGACCAGCCGTTCCTTTCCGCTATTTTTTCCCTGCCGGAAAGCACCAGAACCGACTTTATTTCCATAGCCTGAGCGGTTTGCATATCGATCATGGAATCTCCGACGAAAAAAGAAGAACTGCGGCGCAAAACCGAGCCGGAAAGAGCCTGAGTCAAAAGCCCGGTCTTAGGCTTGCGGCAAGCACAATCTTCCTCTGCCAGATGAGTACAGTAAAAAATACCGTCCACAGATGTCTTTTTCTTTTTGAACCCGGACAGCATTTTACGGTCTATCGCTTTCAGATCTTTTAAGCTGTACAGTCCTTTAGCTACACCCTGCTGATTGGACACAATAAATAATTTAAAATCATTTTCTTTTAATTTACGCACAGCTTCGATACTGCCGGGCAGGAAATGAAACTCTTTAGGCCCGGTCACATATTTGCCGTATCCGGGAAATTCATTGATCACTCCGTCCCTGTCCAGAAATACTGCTTTTACTGAATCATCCATTGCTATCTCCTCAATGATTAGAATAAAACTAGCGGTTTATTACGGTTGATAATAAAATCCGCTCACAGCACAGACATCCTCAGATGTAGTGCAGACCACTTTACCGTCAACCTGTACAGCCAGAGAATAATCAGCCGGACCATTGTGCACTGACCTGTCCCGGGAAAGAAAAGCGATTTGATTAGCCGGAGCTTTGGCCGGAGCAGCAACTCCGACACTATTAAAATATTTCAGGTTAAGATCAGCCGGAGTCAGGCCCAGATCATTTAAATTATTGGTAAATTTGTTATTTTCGGCATAATAGCGCAGCTGAAAATCACGCAGAAAAAGCAAAGTCATCTGACCTTCTTTAGCTTTAGTCTTTTCCAGCATTTTAAAATATTGCGGCACTGCTATCGCAGACAGCAAAGCCACCACCACCACAATAATAATCAATTCATTCAAGGACACGCCTTTATTCATGATTTACCCCTTTTTTGTAAAGCTTTGGCAATATCTTTATAAGAAATTTTTTTTAACTCTCCTTCTTTCAATCCGTCCAGGGTCAAACTTCCGATCCTGATCCGCTTCAGATCAAGCACTTTAAATCCCAGAGCAGAAAAAAGACGGCGCAAATGGCGTTTTTTCCCTTCACAAACAATCACCCTGATCATTGACCAATCCCGGCCTTGCCTGACTATCCTGGCTGATCTTACTTTTAAAAAATCACTGCCTGAAATGAGCCCGGCTTGCGCCTTACCCAGATCTTTTTCCCCCGGCACACCTGCAAGCTTAAGCTGATACTCTTTCTCAACCTCAAATTTAGGATGAGTCAGCTTATAGCAAAGATCGCCGTCAGTAGTCATCAATATCAGACCCCGGGAATTTTTGTCCAGACGTCCTACAGGAAAAACCCGGCCTAATTCCTGAGGTAAAAGGTCTGAGATCTTTTTATCGGCATACCTGTCACTTAAAGTGGTGGTCACACCCTTAGGCTTATTGACCATCAGATAAACATGTTCCTTGACTGCACAGGGCAGATCATCCACATAGACCGGATCTGAAGGCTTGACCTGGACCCAGGGTTCACGCACGGTTTTGCCCCTTATCTTTACCCGTCCCTCCATTATATACCAGTCCGCTTTGCGGCGGGAACAAAATCCTGTTTCAGCGATAAATCTGTTTAAACGCATAATTCAAATTATAATTATAATTCTTAACCGCTGATTTTCGCGAATACCAGAAAACGCGAATTTACGCTGATCTTATTATTCATAATATGTAGGGGCAGACCCATGTGTCTGCCCTTTTATTTTCTATTTATTATTCTGTTTCGGGTCGAGACACGGCTCGACCCCTACAAAATTTATCATTCAAAATTCAACATTCAACATTTGCGCATAAGCGCAACACTTATGTCCGGCTGTCTCTTCCCTATAGCCTCTTGCCCCTCGCCCATTGCCTCTCGCCTGATTTATAATTCAACATTCAAAATTCATAATTATTGTGTTCCGACTATCGGCCATTGACTATAGACTATCGACTATTTTGATACGGGCTTCGTTACCCTGACCGTTTAACGTTATCTTTCTGGCGTAAACTTTTCCTTTTTTCACTCTATCTATTTTAACTTTAAGCAAATCCCCCAAAGATATGTCCTGATCCGGGACCCTGACCGGCAGATAATTTTCCGTATATCCGGTGACAAATCCTGTTTTTTTCTGCTCAGCGATCAAATCAAGAGTCTTTCCTTTAAACCGGCAGGCATATTCTTCAGCCCATTGCAGAGCCAGAGATTTAAGAGTCAAATAACGTTTTTTAACCTGTTTTACATTTTTCAGCACCAGACCCTCGAATCCTGTCTTTTCCCGGGGAGAAAAAGAAAACAGATGCATACGCATAGGCCTGATCTTTTCCAGAAAAGCAGAGGTAATTTCAAAAGAAAGGTCATCTTCTCCGGGAAAACCGACCATCAGGTCGCAGCTCACCGCCAGATCAGGATTTAAGGTTCTGGCTCTGCTGACCACCTGTTCATAAATCTCTGTACGGCATTTTTTATTCATCCGGGCAAGTATCCGGTCATCACCGCTTTGAAAAGGAAGATGCAGATGCGGACACAATTTAGGATGAGAAAAAAGATTTATAAGGTCCTGATCAACATGCAGCGGAGAAATAGAGCTTATTCTTAATCTGCCTAATCCGGGAAGATCCAGAATATCTCTGACCAGAGACGAAAAACTGCCCTGCCGGTGATCGTCTTTACCGTAAAATCCGATATTTACGCCGCAAAGCACGATTTCCTTATGCTTAAGAGACAGACGTTCTGCTTCTTTTAAAACCTGATCACGAGGTCTGGTGCTGGGTTTACCCCGCAAATAAGGTATTTTGCAGAAAGAACAAAAATTATCGCATCCGTCCTGTATTTTAAGAAAAGCCCGCTGATAAAAAAAAGAATTTATCTTCAAATCCCAGATATCAGTTTTACCGGCCTGATCTTTTTTAAAAATAATATCGATCAATTTATGTTTTTCATCCTGGGGAACGGTCAGATCAACTCCGCATTTTTTCAAAAAATCGGCATTATGCTGGGCCAGACAGCCTATGGCAGCGATAAAAGCCCGAGGATTCTGTTTCCTGGCTTTTTTTACCGCATCACGGCATTTTGTATCAGCTTTCCTGGTAACAGTGCAGGTATTGATCACATAAAGGTCAGCCGGGCCCCTGGCCCGGATCAGGCCCTGAGACAAAAGCTGTTCTGCCAGAGCCTGGCTTTCATACTGATTTACCTTACAGCCCAAAGTATAGATCTTAAATGTTTTCATACTACGCTAATTAAAAAACGCTAATTTACGCGAATACCGGAGAACGCTGATTTCCGCTAATATCTGGCGACATATCAAAATTTTAAAAATAAATAATCGTAGGGGCGGGTCTTGCGCCCGCCCTGGTCTATTAAATATATTTTTTACAAGCATCAAACATCTTTATCCTTTTTTATCGTAAAAATAGCTCACCAAACCGGTCATGAATATGGCAGCTGTTTCAGCACGCAGTACATTTCTGCCCAGGGATACAGGTTTAAATCCTTTATCTTTAAATTCCTGTTTTTCCTGTGGGTTAAATCCTCCTTCAGGTCCGGTAATAAAAAATATCGATCTTTCAGTACCCGGCACTTTCAGATCTGTGATCAGATCTCCTTCCTTATCGGCAAATAATTTCAGGTCTTCTTTTCTTTCCAGTATCCGGGAAAAATCACAAACCTGACTTAATTCCGGCACCCATAGCCTCAGAGACTGCCGGCAGGCTTCGATAATTATTTTTTCCCAGCGCTGATACCGGTTAGCCGAAGGACGGCTTAAATTATTATTGCGGAAAGGAATAAACGGGACCAATTTGCTGACCCCCAGTTCAGTGGCTTTCTGCAGGATCAGGTCTGTTTTCGATTCTTTTAAAAAAGGAAAAGCCAGGACCAGAGACCGGGACGGAGCAGTCTCCCGGCGCAGATCGCGCAAAAAAGATAAAGCCAGTTCTCTAGGAGAACAAAAACTGACCGTATATTCAGCTTCTTTGCCTTTACCGTTGAACAAAATAACTTTATCTTCTTCCCGGCAGCGGACTACAGTTTTAAGTTTATGCAGAACCTCCCGGTCAGTCAGAAATATTTCCGGCGGGAAAAGCTCAGCACAAAAATAAACTCTTTTTTGAGACATTAAAAATATGGTGGACCGGAGGGGATTCGAACCCCTGACCCCTACGTTGCGAACGTAGTGTTCTCCCAGCTGAACTACCGGCCCGGTTTTGATCGCGGGTTCACAGAGTATAAAAACCTTAAAGTTTATTTATTATATATTAGGGCAGGCACAGGGGTCAAGTTAATTCGTGGAATGAGAAAAAGAATAAAAACTGATATATTCTTCAGGTTCTACTGTACCGCTGGCATCAGCATCAATGGAAGCAGAAGTCGAATCAGGGTCAGCAAGATCAGCAATCACCTTCAAATCTCTGATAACAATGCCGTTGATTTCCGGTGAAGCCATTATAACCGAAAAACCGACAAGTTTAGAGCTTAAGACTTCTCCCTCATCCCGGTCTGCAGGGTCAGGAAAAAAAATAAGTCGGTGATGGCAGCCGTCATACTCATACTGATGCCAGTTCAAGGTTCCACCCTCATCATTGCGGATAAAAATACAGAAAGCGCCGCAGGCGGACACAGGACAGGAATAGGCTGCTACAGGAGGTGCAGAAGGATTAACCAGTATACCCGGGTCATCTTTGTTTCCCACAGCCTGTTCCGTGTATTTGCCGATATGCTCTAAAATCAGGCTCATTTCATTGACTACATGGGCTTTTCTGCGCGATTCGGCAAAAAAAGAATGGCTGGCTGAATCAAAAGCAGTAGCACCCAGGACGACCACGGCCAGAAGCACCATCGCCACAACCAGTTCCATTAAAGTGATCCCTGTTTTAGACTTTTTTCTGCTCATTATTGTTCAGGATAATTAATAGTCATAGTAACCTTGCGATACCCTTCGTCGCCGCCTACATTCACAGTTTCTACGATATAAGTGCCCTGATAATCTCCTCCGCCGAAAGAATGAGAAACAGACGGTCCAGTCGGCGCCAGCATATTATCGGGATCTTCCCAGGTATCGGCCCTGACTTCGGAATTAAGCTCATTAAGCTTGCTGCGGGCAAGATTTGCTGCCAGCAGTCTTTTGCTGGAACGGATAATATAAACCCGGGAGGCATTAAAACTGGCGATCAAACCGGCAAAAGTCACAGCTACTATCAAAGCTGCAGCCAGAACTTCGATCAAAGTAAAACTCTTTTTCAATTCACTACCTCCTCTAACAATAATTACAGGCTAAAACGGAATACAAGTCTTATCCGTTGAATCTTTAGGATTCTCAGCACAGACCTTGGGCGTACCGGAAACCGTTTCTATTGAATAAATCCAGGTATCGGAAAAATTTAAATTCAGATCATTATTGCACTGGTCAGTATCAATACAAAGAGGCCAGGCTGCTTTTTCCAGATGATACATCCTGGCAGCGTCCTGCAGCAGTTCCATCATGGAATCTCTTTCTTTGAGCTTGGCATTTTCCACTGCCTTGAAATAAGTGGGTATGCCTAAACCGGCAACAATGGAGATGATGATCACAACGACCATCACCTCCATCAGCGTAAAACTTTTCTGTCTTGTATTCATCTAAAAATCAATCAAATTTAAAAACCGGAAGGACATTTTGTTCCGCCGGTACAGGTTATATCTCCATCACTCTGAATTCTTAAAATATAAGCGCCGAATCCGGCATTATTAGCCAAAGTTCGTGTAATTGTACCTACGACTTCGACGCCGCCTGTATAATATCCAGAAGCGGAAGCTCCGCCAGGAATCGCCGGTGCGGCAAAAAATTTAAGGCCTCGAACATCAAAATCAAGATCATCCGGATCATCGGCAAGAATTCCGTGCTCAGCATAATAGCGCAATTGTGAAGAACGCAGACCGCCCAGAACATTTACTCCTTCAGCTGCCCTGGCCCGTTCCGCGACTTTAAAAAACTGAGGTACAGCAACCGCAGCCAGAATAGCAACAATAATAACGACAGTCAACAATTCCAACAAAGTAAACCCTTTTCTCATGAGACCTCCTTTTTTAATAAAACCTGATTAAAATTTACCACACTTATCAGTACCAGTCAAGACAGCCTGTTTTTAATATCCACTAGGGCATTTCCCCCCGTTGGGATCACAGGTTATTGTATTATCTGCGCTTATTTCCAGGATATAATTGCCGTACACTGTATTCGCTTTGTTATTTCTGCTCATTCTGGCTACAGTCTCATTAAGCCCTGAATATACAGGATTTAAAGCAACCGGAGAACTGAAATATTCAGGTACGCTATAAGCAGAATCCAGGTCGGAAAGAGAATCAGTCAGTTTGCCGTTCAAAACATAATAGCGGAACTGGGCCCGGGAAATTTCTCCCAAAATGGAAACTGCTTCCGAAGACCTTACTTTTTCCATGGCCCCTGTGATCTGCACCGATGCGATTGCTGTCAGTATGGCAATAATGATCACTACTGCGACAACTTCCAGCAAAGTAAAACCCTGTATCTGTCTTCTGTCCATAAACACCTCTTTTAAAAAGATCAAAGCTGTTGTTATTTGACTGTTTACCCGCCCATGGTCGAAAGCTTGAACAAAGGCAAAAACAAAGAGATGACAATACCGCCGATGACCACAGACATCATCACGATCATGATCGGCTCAAAAGCAGCTACCAGTCTTTCGATCTTGGTAGACAATTCTTTCTGATAATGAACAGAAAGTTTCTTGAACATTTCAGACAGATTGCCCGCTTCTTCCCCGATACTGACCAGTTCTGTTACCAGAGAAGGAAAAAAATACAATTTGCTTATTTCTCCCGAAAGATTACGCCCTTTTTTAACGCTTTCTTTCAAAACATTTATTTTTTTCGCTATGAAACTGTTGCCCAGGCTTTTAGCCACCACTTCCAGGGTATAGACTATAGGCACACCGCTTTCCAGAAGTATAAACATGGTCGAAGAAAACCTTTCCACACAGGTCAAAACAACCGTATCGCCGAACAAAGGGATCTTAAGCGAGATCCGGTCCCAGACATCGAGCACTGCTTTTTGCTTACGGGCGTAATTAAACAAAAAATACAATCCGACCAGACCAGCTACAATAAAAAGGAAATAGTGATTGACTACCTCGCTGATATTAAACAGGATCTGAGTAGGTAAAGGAAGAGTTATCTCAAACTGCTCGAACAGTTCCGTAAATTTAGGCAAAATCAGTTTAAAAAAGACCAGCATGGCAAAAAATCCGGCTATCATCAGTATTACCGGATAAACCATAGCACTCTTCACTTTACGTTCAAAATCAAGACGCATCTCCAGATATAAAGCCAGTTTTTCCAAAACAAAAGGAAGATTACCGGTGGCTTCTCCCACTTCGGTTATGCCCAGCCAGAGATTGGAAAAAACCTGGGGATATTTAGCCAGGGCCTCGCTCAAGGAAAGCCCCCGTTTAATGTCATTGATGATATTTCTGGTGATAGCGCACAATTTAATGCTCTCGCTCTGCTGAGCCATGACTTCCAGACTGCGCAAAAGAGGCACTCCCGAAGAAAGTGTGGTCGAAAGGTTCCTGGCGAAAAAAGCCAGATCAATAAGCTCGATCTTGCGGTGCCCTTTTTTCTTAGAGGAAAAAAAAGCAGAGCCCTGGCCTGAGCCGGAATCTTTCAGTTCTTTTATGGAAATAATAAAATAGCCCTGGGCTTTAAGCCGGGAGATCAATTCCTCCCGGGAAGAAAAATCTTCGGCATTTTTAACTGTTTTACCTTCTCTGGTTTTTACGATATAACTGAACAAAGCCATTTTAATACACAGCCACGGTTAAGACTTCCTCTAAAGAAGTAATTCCTTCCTCTACTCTGCGCAGGCCGCTTTCCAGCAGAGAAAAAGTACCTTTCTTTTTAGCTATTTCCATTATCTCGGCAGGGGAAAGATTTTTATAAATAGCTTCTCTTATCTCCTCATCGACCACGATTATCTCCGAGATCAGACTTCTGCCCTTAAACCCGATATATTTGCATTTTTCGCACCCCTTGGGCTTATAAATAACCGGAGAAGAAAGAGATATCTTGCCCGGCAATTTTTCGGTCTTAACTTCAAAGGGCTCTTTACAATGAGGGCAAAGACTTCTTACCAGACGCTGGGCCACGACCACACGCAAGGATGAAGCCACCAGATAATTGGGTATACCCATATCGATCAAACGGGATATGGCCCCGGCCGCGTCATTAGTATGCAGAGTAGAAAGCACCAGATGACCGGTCAAAGCCGAACGCACGCATATTTCCGCGGTCTCCAGATCTCTGACCTCACCGACCAGTATAATATCCGGGTCCTGACGCAGAAAAGAACGAAGCACATTGGCAAAAGTAAGTCCGATCTCAGGTTTTACCTGGACCTGGTTTACTCTTTCCAACCGGTATTCCACAGGATCTTCAATGGTCAGCACATTCTTTTTGGAAGAACACAACTCATTCAAGGTAGCATAAAGAGTAGTCGATTTACCGCTGCCTGTAGGTCCGGTAAGAAAGATCAAACCATGAGAATAAGACATTCCCTCCCGGATCATGGCTATCTCATTAGGGAAAAGTCCCAGCTTAGCCAGTTCCAGCGGTATTCTGGATTTATCCAGGATACGGATAACCACTTTTTCCCCGTAAATCGTCGGTACAGTAGATACACGCAGATCAATAAGATTATTTTTTATCTTTACCATAAAACTTCCGTCCTGAGGAAGACGTTTCTCGGCAATATCCATATGCGAAAGTATTTTAATACGTGACACGATCGGCAGATGCAGAGATTTGGAAGGAGGCGGCACTTCATACAATATTCCGTCTATACGGTAGCGCAAAATCAAAGTGTCATGCATGGGCTCAATGTGGATATCGGAAGCTTTCTCTTCTATGGCCTGATGTATGATCAAATCGACCAGTTTGATCACCGGAGCTTCTTCTGCTTTAGCGATCAAACGGTCCAGACTTAATTCCTCTTCTTCCGAAGCAGCATCATCGATCTCTTCGATGTGTTCTCCGTATGCCGCTTCAATCGCCTCTTTGAATATTTTTTCTTTACTGTAAAAATCTTCGATGGCACGCAGGATCTCGGATTTAGTGGCCAGTACAGGATTGATCTCCGCCCCTGTCATCTTACGCAGATTATCGATAAGGATAAGGTCCAGAGGATCAAAAAGGGCCACAGTCAATGAATTAAGATTTCTGGAAAGAGGCAGGACCCGGTTGCGCACGGCAAATTCATAAGCGATTATTTCTTCCAGGTTATGCCCGGGATCAGGCTTCAATTTTCCCGAATCAAGGGTGACAAAAGGAAGACCGAGCTGTTTGCTTAAAGCAATTACAATCTGAATTTCCTTTACATACTCCAGCTTTACCAGCAGATCTCCCAAACGCCCTCCTTCCTCTTTCTGAAGGCGCAGACCTTCCTGCAGCTGTTCGGCGCTCACAATCCCTTCGGATAAAAGTATTTCACCTAATCTTTTGTGCTTTGCCATTTAATTCCTTTGAATATTTATCCAGAGCGGATTTAACGGATACGGACTTGGACTGAGTACACCCCTGTTCTCTGGTAACCGGGACAAAAGCCCGGGAAAATTCAAGCTGAGTTTCACCGAGTATCTTAGGGGTCAAAAAGATCATTAATTCTCTTTCCTGAGTATCTCCGGATTTATTTTGAAACATCTTGCCCAGCACCGGTATTTTAGAAAACACAGGCACATGAGAACCTTCGTCTGTTTCCGTTTTTTTTATCAATCCGCCTAAAAGCAAAACTTCCCCGTCTTTGATCCTGACCACAGTCTTGGTACTCCTTTCTTCCGGGTCCTTGATCGTACCGGTGATCAGCTGGCTGCCGGTTGTAGTAAAACCGCTGGACTGAGCTTCTTTTTCCACACTTTCCACGATCAAAGTAATCTCTCCTGAAGCTTCATTGACCTGAGGAGTAACTCTCAGGCGGGTACCGGTTTCAGCACGCTCAATAGTATAATCTTCGCCTCCGTTCTCATCGACTGTTTTCTGAATGCCGATAGCCTCCTCAGTAGTGATCTTTATCTCAGCAGTTTCATTGGATAAAGTCAAAATTTTAGGCCGGGCCAGGGATTTTGTATCCGAATTTGTCTTTAAAAATTTCAAAGTCAATTCCGCGCCCAGCACAGTTAAAACCGAAGGAGCAAAATGATTGCCGTTTAAAGCACCGAATTCCCAGTTACCGCTGGGAGAAGTAATATCAGTAAAAGTATAACTGGTATTGTCCGCTTTATTGCCGAAAAAAGGAAACCTGGTGACCCGGGAGCCGGTAACATCCAGAGAAGCTATGGTCTCCGGCCAGTTTGTGCCCAATTTATCGATCAGCCGTTTGGATACATCCAGTATCTCCACTTCGATCAAAACTTTCGGCTGCTGGATATCGAGACTGGCTATGATCTGGTCGATTATGGTAAATTGCGACGGAACATCTATCACAATCAGAGAATTGGTCAAAGCATCTTCAATGACTTTACCGTTCTCAGTCAAAGCTTCTTTTACCGCGCCGGCTATTCCATCATCCGTATCTCCGCTATCGGACGAATCAGAAGAAGAAGATGATGATGACTCGCCAGAATCCATAATATCGTCTATCTCCTGCTGCAGACGGGAACTTTTGACCCGGGCATATTTCAGTTTATAAGTTTTGGCTATCTTAGTAATGGACGGTTTGCCCATTTCTTTGACCACAAACATTTTAGCTTTAGGAAAATAATCATAACTGAGGTTATTGGACGAAAACAGGATGTCCATGGCTGCTGTTAAAGGAACATCCTCCAGATAAAGGGTTATCTTCCTTTCCTGAACAGATTCATTAGCCACAAAATTCAAGCCGCTCTGCTGGGACAGTACTTTCAAAAGATTGACCAGCGCCACCTCTTCAAAATCAAGAGATACTTTTTTTCCGCTGTCATCCATGATTTTCTGTCCGGCATAATCATCTATCTGCGGGAAGGCAAAGACCGGGATCAAAAGCAGCATCAGACCTGTTACGATTATTTTTCTCATTTATCCCCCTCCTTGGTTTTTATCTTTCACTTATCGATCGGCTTTTTATCTTTATTATTTTTTCTGGGTATAATACAATTTGCTCCCTGAAATAAAACAATTATTTTATCTTTTTTAATATCCAGGATGTCAGCCTCATAATCTTCGATCTTATCTCCCACAATATAGACTTTCCCGTCTATGATCACCTGAGGCAGATCTGTGCCCCAGACAATACCCTGGATCGGTATCTCCAAGTCAGGCACATCATGAACAACCGGCTGACCAGCCCCCGGTCCGGGCAAACCGGAATCTCCCGGCAAATCCTTTTTATCGGGAAGTTTGGGAGTAAAAGGATTATATACAGCACTATCTTCTTTTGCAGTTGACCCCGTACTTCCCCCCTCAGCACCTGATATATCAGGAAAAAGCAGGACAAAACCGGACAAAACCGTAATTAGCAATATTTTTTTCATAATCATCTGCCTGTACCGGCAACGATCAGGGAGACACTTACCAGGTTTTCCTGATCATTATCCTCCTTGATTTCCATGACCTTTACCCCCACTGCCGGATTATCTTCCAGAACATTTATAAATTCAAGGAAATGGTAATATTCTCCTTTGAGAGAAAGATTAATGTCTATTTCCGGAAATTTATCTTTTTCCCCGGAACGGGACGAAGGCTTCAGAGAATAAATAACCACCGCATTATCCTGAGCAATCCGGTTAATAAAATCCTTTAAAGCAAAAAAGTCATCAAAAAAAGGTCTTACCTCAGACGCAAATTTTTCATCTACTTCTTCGATCTGTTCGGCCAGAGCTATCTGCTTTTCCAGGATCTTCTTTTCTCTGCCTATTTTTTCTTTAGACGAAAAAAAATTATTCCAGAGCATAAGGTTAACAATAAAAAAAGACACTGCCACTACAGACGGGATTATCAGGTTAAGATATTTTTTCATCAGTTCAATTTGATTATAAACCGGAGCACACTGAATTCGTTTAACACCGTCCGGTCCTGATTATAAAAAAGAGGCTTAACAAAAACCTGTTTTATCGCTTCATCATTTCTGATGCTGGAAATAAATCTGTCCAGACTATCTCTTTCCTTTGCCTGGTCCCCCAGATAGACATAACCGGAAACCTGGATCTCGGTCTGACCCGGATCATTTTTTACAGTACAGACATCGAACCAGAGTCCGTCAGTAGCAAAAGAAGTTATTTTTTTAAGGAATAATTTTGTATCCCGGAAAGCATCGATCTTTTTTTCAGCCAGACTGAGATTAGCTTTTTTACTGTCCAAAGATGCTTCAAGACTGCTGACATCAAAAGCAGAAACAGATCCTTTTAAGGCAAATTTGTCCTGTACTTCCTTTAATTTAGTACGGCGGAAAGAAAGGTCGCTGTTAACGGCAACAAAACCGGCTGAAGTAATAATTACACCCAGGATAAAAACCAACGCGCATAAGGCAATATTTAAAGGAGGAGCGAACCCTTTTTTACCGTAAAGAAAGCCGCTGGAAGTTTCTTCCAGTAAAGGACGGAAAGAAATATTTTTTTCATAACAGGCAGCGCCGAAAGCCTTTAAACTGTCCATGCCTGCCTGCCCCTGATTAATGAGCTGATCAGGAGAAAGCACATCTATGGAAAGGTCGAGTTCCTGGCTCAAATCAGCCAGTTTTTCCGCTTTTTCCTGTTCGCTGACCACAATCATTTTTTCCAGGTCATAGGCCCTGTATTCTCTTTTAAAATACTGAAAAGAAAACCGGATCTCTTCGCTCAGTTTTTCCCGGTCCATGGCCTCACTGGAAGAAGAACAGATAGTACGGCTGAAAACCGGCAAATTACCGTAAAAAAAAGTAATATAACAATCATGCTCACTGTAATCAAGGATCACGTACCAGTTTAACTTCTTATATAGAGGTAAAGCACGGACCAGACGCAGCAAAGACAAAGACGATGGTTCCACTGCTACCAGATTAAGGTCCAGATGGGGAAAGATATCGCTTAACTTTTTATAGGCCTGTTTATTGTATCCGATAAAAGAAACAATAAGTTTCTTTTCATTGGAAATGCGTTCATAACTGTAATTCCAGATCAATTCTTCGATCTTAAAGGGGATATATTTTTCGATCTCAAACTCAATACTGCTTTCTATCTCTTTTCGGGACATACAGGGTATGACAAAAGAACGAAAAATAAAATCACGGTCATGCAGAGAAAGATAAATATCTTCTTTAGGGGAAATATTCATTTCCCTTGATACTTTATTAAGCAAAACTTCCAGATTCACACTGCCTTCCTGAGCTGCCTCTGCCCCGGAGGAAAAGGGATATCTTTCCGAAACAGACAAGTCCCCATTTTCCATAGCTGCTACCGAAAGAAAATCCCCACCCAAATATAAACCGAATATGCTCATAAATCTTTAACTTTATGGCTCTTCAGCCATTTTTCGATCTCAGCGCGTTCAAAACGCCATACTTTACCGATTTTAATACCTGATATCTTTTTTTGATGAAGCCAGTTATAAACTGTCTGTTTACGCAGGCCCAGATACTGGGCCAGCTCATCGACATTCATTAATTTGGGAATATTGGTTTTTTTCATTTTAATATCTTTTTCTTACTTTTGTTACAATTACTATTTAAATATTTACTTTTAGTAATGTCAAGTATATTTTTAATATTTTTTTTATAATATACTATATGTAGTATAGATGTGGTTACTTGAAAACAATATATTGATATGCTGGTCAACAAAAAAAAGCCGGTTTTTACACCGGCTTTTCTCTATTAACTGTTTTAGGGCAGGGATCAATAATCAACGGTTATATCAACCGGCCTCACTCCCGAAGGTGCGCTGCCTGAACCGGCAGGAGAAATAGTCACATTAGCAGTCATATCATCAATCCCGTCGCCATCAATATCAAACGGTATCGCAGTTGTCTGGGTAGAACTATCCGGACCGTACTGGCCGTCTCGCAGCTGAGCATAAATCTTGACCATTGCCGCCTGAGCCACAGAACGGGCTTTCATCCGTTTGATCTTATGTTCATTGATCCGGGCCTGCTGGGTCATAAGATACAGAGAAGCCATGGAAAGAGTTGCCACTACCAGAAAAATACCTATAACTATAACCAGGACCACCCCTTTCTTCATGACCGTCTCCTTGTCTTTTATCTGATCTTGTTTATACTTGAACATACCGGACACCTTGAATAAGAAATCTTCGAAGAAACAAAATAAACATAAGAACAAATCTCACATTTTATAATCCTGGCTTTAACCTTGCGGGAAAAAAGCATCTTTTTATTTTCACGCCAGAAATTTACGGTCAGGACCAAAACCAGAATACAGATAACAGCAGAAATTAAAAGGCCTATTTCAATTTTCATTCTATCATCACCTTAACCCTTGTCCAGTAAAAACTGCCTTTGCCTAAAAAAACCAGTTCATCACGCAATTTTTCCTCCACTTCAAAGGGTGAAGGCGAATTAAAAGCCAGCGTAGACGGCGCAGCAAATAAAAGACGCCCTTTAGCCGTAACCGCTGTTTTATATTCCAGAGTAGCTGTTTTAGGCTCATAAAGATCAAGCGAAGCCACAATATTGCGCTTATAATTTACCGGCCCCGGCCGGCATCTTTTAAAATCGGAAAAAGGCTGAAACGGGGAAACTTTTCTTCTGTTTTGCACAAAACGAAGCCGTTCCGGCAAAAAAGAAGAAAGCAGATACTGGCGGGTATCAAAAGGGAGATACCATTCAGTTTGAAAAACCGCACCGGGAGAAGAGGAAAGATCTCCGGGATCAAGCAGATCCAGCCAGCTTTGCACTACAGGATCTCCTTTGCTTTTAATAACCGGGTCAACAAACAGAGAAACCGCGGCATGGATAAGTAAAGAGACCGTCAGGCAAAGACTGAAAAAAGCCTTAGGAACTAACTTCATATCAATCCTGCTGTTGATAAGTAGTAGCGATACCGATCTTTTCAATACCCAATTTCTTGCAGATATCCCAAACCCCCACCACTATGCCGATACTGGCATCACGGTCTGATTTGATAAACACAGAATCAAGATCTGAGTTTTCCAGAAAAGCAGAGACTTCATCCATATTCCGGGGGACACCATCCACGTAAACAATATCTTCCGAAGATATCATCAAAGTCACAGTCCTGGTCTTGATCCCTTCACTGGTCACGGCTTTAGGCAGTTTTACATTTATTCCCGGGACTACGATAAAATTAGAAGTAAGCATAAAAAAGATCAAAAGCAAAAAGACACAGTCAATGAGCGGTGCGATATCGATCTGTCTTAAACCGCTCTCTATGGTAAGCCTTTTCTTAAATCTCACTGGTATAGCTCCTTTCCGAAAAAACTTCAAGCAGTTCTGTGCTGGCCCGTTCCGCGGAAAGAACATAAAGATTGACCCGGTGAACAAAATAATTATAAGCAAGATAACTGGGTATGGCTACGCATAATCCGGCCGCAGTGGTTAAAAGAGCTTCCCAGATCCCTCCGGCCAGATCACCGGGATTTACCATGCCCACGACACTGGTCTTGGACTCGATAACGGAAAAACATTTAACCAGGCCCACCACTGTGCCCAACAGTCCCATCAAAGGCGTAATATGGGCCAGAGTTCCCAGAAAATTAAGATTTTTCTCCAGCTTGGGGATTTCATAAAGTGAAGCGTTCTCCATAGCTTCCTTGATTATCTCTTTAGGCTGATCGTAATGGAACAGCCCTGCTTTAAGTATATTAGCTACAAAGGAAACGGAAGTCTCACAATATTCTATGGCTTCCCTGATCCGGTTCTTACGGACAAATTCAGCGATTTCCGAAAACACAGCGGACACGTCAAGTCTTATCCGGGAATAATAAATAAACCTCTCGATAATGATGGCCAGAGAAATTATCGAACTTAAAATTATCGGCACCCCCACCCAGCCTGCTTTGATTACCAGATCCCACATTTTCATATCCTCCTGTTATTTTTGATCACTGTTTAAGTTCATTTATCTTTTCCTGAGCGACCTTTGATTCCTCTACCTTAAACCCGATTATCTCACGGTATATGCTTTCTGCCTCCCCGGTCTTATCCTGTTTTTCATAAATCCGGGCAATACGGAAATAGGCTTTGACTTTACTGGCGACATCATCAAAAAGGTAGACCATTTTAAAATACTGCTGCAAGGCATCTTTGTCCCGGCCCAGTTTTTCCAGGCAATGTCCCAGAGAAAAATGGATCTGCACATCATCAATACCTTTTTCCAGAGCTTTATCAAAAACCTGCACCGCAGCCTCATACTCTCTCATTTCTTTCAAGATCGATCCTTTTTTAACCAGGGCCAGGGCAGCCAGACTGTTTTCTCCCGCAACTGACACTTCATCCAGTATCTTCAGGGCCTGTTCCGTTTCCCCCTGTTCAGCCATAACCTCAGCCAGATAAACCCTGGACTGAGCGGCCAGACGGGAATTACCGCTTTTACCTGTTTTAGCAAAAAAATCGCGCGCTTCTTCCAGCCGGTCCTGTTCCCAGTAAAGGTGAGCCAGAGAATTCAAGGCTTCATCGGAAATAGAATGTCCGGGATATTCATCGATTACCCGAAAATAATATTGTTCCGCCCGGACAAAATCTTTTCCCTGTTCAGCTAAAGCTCCTAATTTCAGCAGCACCGAAGAAGCATACTGAGAATCAGGGAATTTAACAATAAACTGACTGAACACCTGCTCTGCTTCCTCATAACGGGCAAGGTTCAGGTAAGCATAGGCAATATCAATGGAAATCAGTTGCTGAAATTCCTTATCCCTGCTTGCAGCCAGTGTCTTTTTCAAAATCTCCAGAGAAGGCTGATAAAGACCCTGGTTGAAAAAACATTTGCCGTATAAATAACGTACTCTTTCTACCAGCGAGTGACGGGGAAACTTTTCCAGGAACAATTCCAGGATTTCCCGGGTCTTATCATATTCTCCCTCGGAAAAATAACTGGCTGCCAGATAATATTCTGCCTGAGGCACCAGATTCGAAGAAGGGAAATTTTTCCCCAGGCTCCGAAAGCTCAGCTTCGCTTCATTTAAACGGTTATTGCGCAAAAATACCATACCGATCTGAAACTGGATATAATCGGCATAAAAATTATCCGGATAATCTTTTAATATCCGGTTATAGGTTTCCAGAGCAAGATCGAACATCTCCTTTTCCTGGTAAGCATCAGCGATCTGTATCTGGGAACTTATCCTGACCACAGGGTTGTCTGTAAATTTAAGGGTTTTTCTGAATTCATCGATAGCCTTTTTAAATTCCCCTACTTTAAGATAACACCAGGCCAGTCCGTAATGGGCTTTATCCAGGATAGTCTTGAAATCTCTGCTCTCCAGAGTGTTTAATATTTTTTTATAGCTGAACAAAGCATCGTTGATACGTCCCATCTCATAAAGAGAATCAGCCCGGTTCAGCATCATGTTCGGTGCATAACGGGAAGAAGAAAAATTTTCCAGATAATCCTCGGCTATCGACAGCACTGTATTATAATTTTTTATCTTCAGATAATAATTAGCATAAGAAAACTGTTTAAGGTCCTCGGAGCTGATCCGGTCAAAACTCTGTTTAGCTTTTACTTCCTGGCCGTTACGCAGCAGACAGTCTCCGATACGCTGATAAAAAACATTTTTCAATTCTTCATCCTCAGTCAAAGCCAGGCCCTCTTCCAGAAATTTCAAAGCCTTGTCCGGAGCATTAAGCCCAAAATGGCCTTCCCCCCGGTACAGCAGGATCTTACTCTTAACCTCTCCGGAAACCCCTCCGATAAATTCATCTGCTAATTCAATCAGGCGAAGAAACTCCTCCCCGGAATAATAAACATTAAACAGCTTAAGCAAAGCCTTTTCCTTAAGTTCACGGTCGTTACTCTCTGAAACCGCTGTTTTCAGATAAACGATGCTCTCCTCAAAACGGGAAAGGCTGAAACAGCATTCCCCGGCCAGATATTTACTCCAGAGAAAAAGCGGCGAATCAGGGAACCGGGCTGCTACTTTACGGGCATAGTCCAAAGCCTGGGTATAATTTTTACCTTCAAAATATACCTGGCCCAGCCAGTAATAGACCTGGTCCAGATAAGGACCGGCCTTATTCATATCTTTAAGTTCATTAAGCAAAGACATAGCTTCCGGATATTTTTTCTGATAAAAAAGAGACTTGATCAGATAAAGTCTGGCCGGAAGGATCTTTCCGCTGACAGGAAAATCACGTATGAATTTTTCGAAAAGCGTGGCACTGGCCTCATAAAAATTATCGCTGAACGCTTTTTCCGCCACATAAAAGGCTTCTTCTTCCTTGTCCCGGGCAAAAACAGAACCGGAACAGAGCAAAACCGATAAAAAAACCGAAAAGACGAATTTATTTTTCATTTGCCGGATTTCCTTTTTTTGCTTTTGCCTGCCAGTTTTTCCTTAAGGAAAAAACCGGTATAAGAAGCTTTGTTTTTCATCACTTCTTCGGGAAAACCGCAGGCTACCACAGTGCCGCCTTTTTCTCCGCCTTCAGGCCCCAGATCGATAAGGTAATCAGCACATTTTACCACATCTATATTATGTTCTATAACCAAAACTGTATTTTTTTTATCAACCAGCCTCTGCAGCACATGCAGCAGTTTTTTGATATCGTCAAAATGGAGACCGGTTGTCGGTTCATCCAGTATATACAAAGTCTTTCCGGTCGCCCTTTTCCTTAACTGAGCAGCCAGTTTTATGCGCTGAGCTTCACCTCCCGACAAAGTGGTGGCTGACTGGCCCAGTTTAATATAACCAAGGCCCACATCGGTAAGGGTCTTAAGAATATTTTTTATCGGCGGAAAATTTTCAAACAGGCCTGCCGCCTCATCCACGCTCATCTCCAGGACCTGGGAAATGGACTTACCCTTGAACTTCACTTCCAGGGTCTCGGCATTAAACCTTTTGCCGGCACAGGCCTCGCAGGGTATATAAACATCAGGCAGAAAATGCATCTCGATCTTTTTAATGCCCTCTCCCCGGCAGGCTTCGCACCTTCCCCCTGAAACATTAAAGCTGAACCGGGCCGGTTTATACCCCCTCATCTTTGCTTCCGGCAGCTGAGAAAAAAGATTACGGATATAAGTATAAACCCCGGTATAAGTAGCCGGATTACTGCGCGGCGTACGCCCGATCGGTGACTGATCTACGATTATCACCTTATCAATAAGATGGCTGCCGGACAAGCTGCGGTGCAGGCCCGGTTTTTCTTTAAAATCATAAAATTTTCTGGCCAGAGCTTTATATAAAATATCATTGACCAGAGTAGATTTACCTGATCCGGAAACACCGGTAACACAGACAAAGCTGGACAAGGGTATCTTTACATCGATATTCTTGAGATTATGTTCCCTGGCTCCCTTAACCGTAATATATCCGGCCCGGCCGTACGGCCTGCGCACTGCAGGTAAAGATATTTTTTCTCTGCCGGAAAGATATTTACCGGTAAGAGACGCGCTGGTCAGAATACCTTTTACCGGACCGTTGTAAACCACCTTTCCGCCTCCGGTACCCGCACCCGGACCCAGATCGATTATCCAGTCAGAACTTTCGATCATCTTTTCATCATGTTCCACAATCAGCACTGTATTGCCCACATCACGCAGATTGCGCAAAGTAGTGATCAAGCGCTGGTCATCACGGGAATGAAGCCCGATAGTCGGCTCATCCAGGATATAAATAACTCCGCTCAAAGAACTGCCTACCTGAGTAGCCAGCCTGATCCTCTGGGATTCTCCCCCCGATAAAGTAGAGCTTAAGCGGTCCAGGGTCAGATATCCCAGTCCTACATCCAGACAGAATTTAAGCCTTTTTCTTATTTCTTTCAGAATATGATGAGCGATCTGCTCTTCTCTTTCGCTGAGTTTTAATCCGGTCATAAATTCATAACAGGACTCCAGGCTCAAAGAAATTACATCATGTATCGCTCTGCCGGACACATAAACAGCCAGACTTTCTTTTTTCAGCCTGGCTCCCCTGCATTGCGGGCAGGGTAATTTCGACATATAGCGGGTCAGTTCATGTTTAACATAATCACTGCCTGTCTGCTTGAATAAACGTTCCAGATGAGGAATAACCCCGGGGAATTCTTTACCCCAGACCAGGATGTTTTCATCACCGTAAAGCAGGTCTTTACGCATCCGCCTGGATAGTTGAGAAAACGGTTTTTCCAAATCGATCTCTCTGGCCTCAGCATAAGCACGCAAAAAAGAACGGTAATACATGATATAGCCCTTTGATCCTCTGCGCCAGGGTTCAATCGCGCCCTGAGCCAGAGAACGGGAAAAATCAGGCACGACCAGATCAGGATCAAATTCCAATAAAGTTCCCAGACCGCCGCAGGCAGGACAGGCACCGTAAGGAGAATTAAAAGAGAACATGCGCGGTTCCAGTTCCGGCAGATAAATACCGCAATGAGGACAGCTCAATTTTGTATTAAAAAAATATTCCTTATCTTCCGACTCATCATAGATCAGGACCAGGCCCTGAGAACAGTTCAAAGCAGTTTCCACTGAATCGGCAATTCTCTGTTTCTGGTCTAAAGATCCTAAAAGCCTGTCTACCAGTATCTCAATATGATGGACCTGATATCTTTTAAGCTTTATCTCCTCTTCCAGGTCATAGACTTTACCGTCTACCCTGACCCGGCGGAACCCGTCCTTGATCAGTCTTTTGAATAGATTATCATAAGTGCCTTTTTTACCTCTGACCACAGGGGCCATTATGTACAGCCTGTGGTCCCGGCCCAAGGCAATGATTTTTTCTATTATTCCGCTGGAAGTTTCCTGGACCACAGGCCGGCCGCACTTGAAACAGTGCGGTTTGCCGATCCGGGCATAAAGAAGACGGAGATAATCATAGATCTCGGTCTGAGTAGCCACGATCGAACGGGGCGATCCCCCTCCGGTACGCTGTTCAATAGCAATCGCAGGAGAAAGCCCTTCGATATGCTCTACTTCCGGTTTCTGCAGCTGTCCCAGAAACTGGCGGGCATAACTGGACAGACTTTCCACATAGCGGCGCTGTCCTTCGGCGTAAACAGTATCAAAAGCCAGAGAAGATTTTCCTGACCCGGAAACCCCGGTCACCACTACCAGCTTGTTTTTGGGTATGTCTAAAGTAACATTCTTAAGATTATGTTCTTTAGCCCCTTCAATGCGTATTTTGTCCATAATGTTTGGCTCATGGCTCATGGCTCATGAAATTGTAAGCTATACTATTCGTAATCCAATAAGAAAAACCATACCTATTGTCCCAGTAAAAAAAATACAACATTGAACTTCCAGCTAAGTTCTAAGCAAAATACTACCGCCCACTGCTGTTTAGGGTAACTCTGTATAACTCGACGCCACATATCCTGATATTTATTCTGATTCTTAACTTTATTCAAAGATCATTGTAATTCAGAAGCGTATAAAGACATTTTGTTGGTACGAAAATTTACTTTTACAAAATGATAAAGCAATCCGAAAAAAACACAAAGGATAAGCAAACTTGAAATCACAGATAAAACCCATCCTTTATCAATAAATGTTTCATTCAAATTGGTTAGAATAAAAATAAGCTGAGCAGAACTTAATCCTGTCAGCCAAGTCTCATACGACGATATATCGTTCTCCCGTTTATCTCTTTCAGCAGTTAATCTTTTATCTGCTTCAATAGCATCTCTTCCTTCAGGCGTCTGAGCCATCTGCTTTTCGTGTTCTTTCCATCCCATAATAATACCTCAATAATAATATCTCTATGAGCCATGAGCCATGAGCTATGAGCTAGTTCAGCTGCCTATCTTAATGTTAGACGCGATTTTCTTTAACAGGGAACGGGCGGAAAGTACAGTCAAATAACTGGACTTGGGATTTTCGGGAGAAGGCATATTTTCTACCTCTATGTTTATGCGCGCCGCTTTTGAAAAAACCTCTATCTTATGCCGGTTACGTTTTAAAGCAGGATCCACTTCGACCCTGACTTCAAGATCTTTACAGCCTGAGGCAAGAGAAATGGCCGCAGCCACATTGATGTTTTTAGGGAAACATTCTATAGCTTCCCGCACACTTCCTTTGAACACCAGTTTTCTCTTTTTCAGTTTAAATACATCGATTTTCTTTTTTTCCAGATAAGGCACTCCGGAAATAGACCGGGGCGGTTTGGAAGTAGTCAGACATATCTTTTCTATGCCTCCGGCTGCGGCGCTGCGTATTCCGTCCAAACCGCAAATCGCGCCGGAAGGTATATACACATTGCCTTTTGATTTACGGATCAATCCGACCAGGGAAGGATATCGGACAAACGCTCCCAGACTTAACACAATTATATCTTTCTGCCTTTTCACTGCTTTTTCGATCATATCCCTGGCAGCATCGATCTGCGCAGTCTCGATCAAAAGATCTGTTTTTTCGATCAATTTATCCACAGGCATTAATTTTGCCCCTGATCTCAGACCGGAAATAAAAGCTTTTGCCTTTTTCTCGTCAATATCATAGATCCCGGTCAAAGACATCGAATCTTTAAGCTCAGTACAGATAAACCGGGCCAGATTACTGCCGATATTGCCGCATCCTACAATACCCACTTTGATTTTTTTAGCCATTGTCTCTCCTTCTTCATAGCCATAAGTCTTAAGTCGTAAGTCCTAAGCCCATCCAAAGGGAATTCATAGTATTTTCACATTGCTTAAGGCTTATAGCTTACGACTTACGGCTTAATAATTATATTATCGATCAATCTTGTCTTACCTGCGCTTCGCGCTGATTACACAGATCAGGGAGGATTACACAGATTTCTTCCTCTCTTCTTTTTAGAAATTAGTAATTAGAGCAATTAGTCATTTTTATCCGCTTACTGCTTAGGACTTACGACTTACGGCTTAATAATTATATTATCGATTAATCTTGTCTTACCTATATATACAGCGGCAAGTATTGCCGCCTTTCTCTCGATCTTCTTCACGTCCTGTAATGTCTCATAATCAACAATACTGATATAATCTATTTTTGCTTTTTTTGCTTTTGCCTTAATATTATTTTTTATCATATTTTTCAATTTTAAGGCTGAGGTCTCACCGGACTTGAACCGTGACCTGGCACAGAAAAGAGCTTCATATATTGCTGCAGCCTGAACCTTTTCCTCAGAGCTGAGATAGCGGTTGCGCGAACTCATGGCCAATCCGTTTTTTTCCCGGATTATGGGACAAATCCTGATTTTAACCGGAATATCCAGATCACGGACCATGCGGCCGATTATTATGGCCTGCTGCAAATCCTTTTGCCCGAAATAAGCTTTGTCCGGCTGTACGATATTGAATAATTTCGCGACTACAGTACAAACTCCCCGGAAATGTCCCGGCCTTGACCTGCCGCAAAGGTTATCGCTTAAAGCAGATTCCTGCACATAAGTAGAAAAATGTTCCGGGTACATAATTCGCGGCTGAGGACAAAATACCAGATCGACTTTTTCTTTTTCCAGTAATATCCGGTCCTGCCGGAAACTGCGGGGATAACGGGAAAAATCTTCCTCAGGTCCGAATTGGGCAGGATTAACAAATATGCTTACTGCGGTAAAAACACATTCTTTTTCAGCCTTGCGTACCAGAGAAAGATGTCCCTGATGCAGAGCTCCCATGGTAGGCACAAAGCCTACTGTTTTCTGTTTTTGTCTGGCCCGGGCTATAATATCCCTGACTTTTTCAGGATTACGCGCAATAACCATAATCTTATTTTATATACCCGTTTGCGTCTGTTTAGCAAGTATTTTTTTACGGCCGGGGCTTAAACCGCCTGATCGCTTCCGGCTCGATCTCCCGCAAAGGTATGAGCACAAAATCTCTCTGCCACATTCTGGGGTGGGGAATTGTCAGCCGGACAGTATCCAGCTTAAGATCACCGAAAAGCAGTATATCCAGGTCCAGGGTGCGGGGACCATTTTTTACAGTGCGTCTTCTGCCCAGGCCTTTTTCTATTTCCTGCATTATTTCCAAAAGCTGGAAAGGTTCAAGATCTGTTTTCAGCTCTGCCACTCCGTTGATATATTTAGGCTGAGGCGGACCTCCTACAGGATCGGTCTCGATCAAGGAAGAGACCCTGACGATCTTAATGTGGGGATTTTTGGAAAGAGCATTTAAAGCAATACTGATATTATTCTCTCTGTCCCCGAGATTCGAGCCTAAGCCGATAAAAACCTGAGTCATCCGGTTAAAACCTTTTGTTCAGGATTTAAATAAAATATCGGCCATGGAATAAAGTCCCGGTTTTTTGTCTGCAGCCCAGACTGCTGCTCTTACCGCTCCCTGAGCGAAAATATCGCGATTTTTTGCCGAATGGCTTATGGTCACAGTATCCACATCACTTTCAAATACAACTTTATGGTCTCCTACGATCTCTCCTTCCCGTAGAGAACGGATATCTTCGTATTTCAGGTTAAAGCCCTGCTGATTGATAATTTCGGCCATTTTCTTGGCAGTACCTGAAGGAGCGTCTTTTTTATGGATATGATGAGCTTCTTCCATTTCCACTTTATAGTCCTGAAGCACTTTTGCCGCCTCTTCCAGAAGCCTGAATACAAGATTGACTCCCACGCTCATATTAGGCGAAAAGACTACCGGTATTATTTCTCCGGCTTTAAAGATCATTTCCCGCTCCTGTTGGCTGAACCCGGTTGTACCGATAACCATAGCTTTTTTATATTTAACCGCAAAGGAAAGATGGTCCAGAGTAGCTTTGGGAGAAGTAAATTCGATCAGACTCTGACAAGCAGTTATTTTTTCCGGATCATCGGTTACAGGAACTCCTTCCACAGTATTGCCCAGATCAGGATGGCCTTTATATTCCAGGCCGAACACCACTGAAGCTTCTTTATGCAAACGGGCACAATGGATTATCCTTTTCCCCATTCTGCCCAAGGCACCGCTTACTCCGATTTTTACCATAATTGACTCCTTCTTTAATTAAAAAGAAATCAGATGTCAGAGGCCAGACGTCAGATTCTGAATATTCAGATCCTGACTTCTGATTTCTGACTTCTGACCTCTTGTCGTAAACTTGTGACTTGTAACATGCCTGTCCCGAGTATGTCCTCGGGATAACTTTTTTACGGCTATTTTATCAGCTTATAGGTTTTCAATATCTTTTTAAATCTGGCCAGATTGTCTTTAGCCATAGGATAAAGAGGCAGACGCATATAAGGCTCGATCAGGCCCATCAGTCCCAGGGCAGTCTTAGCCGGGATAGGATTGGTCTCGGAAAACAGGGCCTTGATCAAAGGATAAAGATCAAGCTGCAATTTCTTAGCTTTTGCCGCATTACCGTCAAGCCAGGCTGAAACCATATCATGTGTTTCTTTAGGCATGACATTGGCAACCACTGAGATCACGCCCCTGCAGCCTACTGACATCATCGGCACTACTATCTCGTCGCATCCGGAAAAAAGCAGAAATCTGCTGTCCACCAGAGTCATCAGTTTTGTCACCTGGTCCATGGAACCGCTGGCTTCTTTGATCCCGATAATATTTTTGCAATTTTTATATATCTCAGCCACTGTTTCCGGCAGAATATTGCATCCGGTACGTCCCGGCACATTATAGATGATGATTGGAATATCAGCGGCCCTGCTCACAGCCTTAAAATGATGGTACAAGCCCTGCTGAGTCGGTTTATTGTAATAAGGAGTGATCACCAGAGCAGCAGCAGCTCCTGCGCTTTGAGCGAACTGAGCCAGGCCCCGGGCTTCTTTGGTAGAATTGGAGCCTGCACCGGCAATAACCGGTATTTTTTTCTTTGCTTCATCAACCGCTATTTCCACCACTCTGCGGTGTTCCTGGTGGGAAAGAGTAGCGCTTTCTCCGGTTGTACCGCAGACCAGTACGGCATCAGTCTTTTTTTTAATATGCCACTGGATAAGAAACCGCAATTTTTCTTCGTTGATCTCCCCATTCTTCTTAAAGGGAGTGACTAAAGCCACAATGCTTCCTTTAAACATATTTCCTCCTTATAATCTCAGTCTATAATTTCTGCCAGTTCTGACTTGAGCTCATCGATCTGGCTCTGCTGTTCTTTTATGGCCTGAAGCAGCACAGCCGTAAATTTACTATAATCAATAGATTTATATCTATCTTTATCTTCTCTGACCAGCTCGGGAAATTCCTGTTCCATTTCCTGGGCAATAATCCCCACCTGAGGACCGGAAGAAAAATTCTTCTCAGGAAATTCATCTCCGCGCCAAAGATATCGCACTCCTCTGATATTATCCAATTTATCCAGAACATTTTCCAGAACCTGCACATCCTTTTTATAGCGCAGGTCAGAAGAAGCAGCACATGATCCTGTATATTCAATATCGCCGTCTACCTTAACATTGCCGCTTACAGTTAATTTTTCCGGCGGCACTAAAGAATTGATACCTATACCGACATTGCCGTTTTTACCGATGACCATATCCATGACATTTCCCATACGATAAAAAATATACCCCCAACGCGAATTAAACCAGAACATATCATCCGCGCCCCAAGTCATTCCCATACCAATAGATTCTTTACCATTAACACAATCACAAAGCAAAATGCCGTATTGACCATAAGAGGAGACCCCGACCGAAGGATTTACCAGCATAGGAGAAACTATCTGCATCATACTTTTAGGATCAGAAAGGCCGACACCCACATATCCGCCCACATTTCCCTGAGCATTTACTTTATAGATATTATTACCTGAAGCCCGCCAGAAATCACCTCCGGTCCATGCTCCGGGAGCAGACTGCCACTGATAATTACCTGTACCGTCTGTATCTGTGCATATTTTCAAAAGATGATCTGAACCATCATAATAAAGTGTTCCTTCTTCGCTTGTCTCATCGCAGTCCGCAGCAAGAGGCGCAGCCGATGGTTTCAGCTGCACTTTCTGGTAAACACCATTAGGCGAAGGATAATAAGTAGATACAGTGATTGCTTCCTGAGCAAAAGCAAGACCAAACAGCTGACAAAGAACAACGATACCCGAAAAAAAACCGACTTTTAAAAAAATCTTTTCCCCCACCATGCTACCTCCCTTTTACCCGAAGATACGAACTATTTAAAATCTAACCTGATTAAAACAGCTCTTTGGATATCAGATCTTTATAAGTCTCCCGTTTTCTGATCAGCCTGGCTTTTTTCCCTTCAACCAAAACTTCAGCAGCACGCGGCCGGGAATTATACTGGGAGCTCATACTGAAACCGTAAGCTCCGGCGCCAAAAACAGCAAGACAGTCACCCTGAGATACATCAAGGCAACGGTCTCTACCCAGAAAATCTCCGCTTTCGCATATCGGTCCGACTATATCTGAAAATTTCGATTTTTTTATTTTCTTTACTTTGTGTTTCGTCACAGGTTCAATCAGGTGAAAAGCCTGATAAAGCGAAGGACGCATCAGATCGTTCATGCCGGAATCGACAATGATAAAATCTTTTAGCGGAGTTTCTTTGACATAAATAACCCTGGTCAGCAGAATTCCGGAATTTCCGGCAATAAACCGGCCCGGCTCCAGAATTATTTTCAGTTTCAGATCTTTGAGCAAAGGCAGAACTCTGGCCGCGAACTCAGCCGCAGTCTGAGGCTTTTCCTTATCATAGACAATGCCCAGGCCTCCCCCGATATTGAGAGAATCAATTTCTACGCCCCTGCTGCGCAGACGTTCGATCATAGCAGTTATTCTTTTAATGGCCCGGACAAAAGGCGCAGCCTGAATTATCTGGGACCCGATATGAATATGGATCCCGCTGATAGAACAGGCAGGATAAAACTCTTCTTTTAAAAAGATCTTCTCCGCTTCTGCCGGAGAAATTCCGAATTTGGTCTCTTTTCTGCCGGTAGTGATATAGGCATGGGTTTTAGCGTCAACATCAGGATTGACCCGCAAAGCCACTTTTACCGCTTTACCCATATCAGCAGCAATAGCATTGATCTTTTCCAGTTCAGGTTCTGATTCCACATTGAACATCAGAATCCCGTAGTTGATAGCATCTTTTATTTCCTGAACCGTTTTACCGACTGAGGCATAAACTATTTTTTCTCCCGGACAATCTGCTTTTTTAGCCCGGAACAGTTCCCCGCCTGAGACTATATCCAGACCTGAACCTTTGTCCAGCAAAAGCTTCAGTAAAGAAAGATTGGAATTAGCTTTAACTGAATAGCAGATCAAAGGTTTCAAAAAAGCAAAAGCCTGTTTGATCTTTAAAAAATGATCAAGCAGAGTGCGTTTACTGTAGACATAAAGAGGTGTACCGAATTCTCCGGCCAGATCCTCTGCTTTTACCTGTTCACAGTAAAGACAATTATTCTTATATTCAAAATGGTGCATATTATTTACCTTTGCTTTTTCTTTTTACCGGTTCAGCCCTGCCTTCGGCAGAAAGAGATTTTTTAGAAGTCACCGCATAATGAGGGTTCATGATCCTGACGATCTCTTTATGGGAAAGCTGAGGGTGAAAAGTCTTAAGTTTTTTATCAGTCATCTCCTTAAGCAAGACCTGCTCATCCTCGGAAGCACGCACCATTTTGCCCACAATAGTGTGAGCGTCTTTAAAAGCCACTCCTTTAAAAACCAGAAATTCAGCCAATTCCGTAGCATACAGGGTTTCGTCTTCCAGAGCTTTAGCCAGTTTGTCCTCTCTCAGCTCGACTTTTTTAATAAAATCGATCATGATCTGCAGTTGGGACTCGATCACCTCTACCGAAGAAAAAAGCGGCTCTTTATCCAGCTGCATATCCCGGTTATACGTCAAAGGCAGACCTTTCATCAAAGTCAGGATGGACACAAGGTTTCCGTATACTTTGCCGGTACTTCCCCTTACCAGTTCCAGAAAATCGGGATTTTTTTTATGCGGCATCAAACTGGACCCGGTGCAGTATTCTTCCGGCAGATCGAAAAAAGCGAATTCCTGCGTGGAATAAAGAATAAAATCTTCAGCCATGCGGGAAAGATGCATCTGAAGCAGAGATAATATGCTCAAAAACTCCACGATAAAATCACGGTTAGCCACATTATCCAGAGTATTTTTGGCTATGCCCAGTTTATACTGGCTGCCTTTGACCCTGGTCTTATCGAGAAAAAACTCAATAGCTTCGGTATATGCTTTACGGGAAATGCCGCTGCCGGCCAGAGCGCCGGAACCGAGATAAATAGGGAAATCCTTTAAAAACTTGTCCACACGTTCAAAATCGCGTTCGAACATATTAAAATAAGCACCGCTGTAATTCATGAAAGAAACCACCTGAGCCCTCTGAGTATGAGTATATCCCGGTATATAGCAATGCTTATATTTACTGCTCAAAAAATTCAAAGAAGAAAGCACTCCGTTAAGCAGTTTCAATATCGTCACTCCCTCTTTATAACAGTACCAGCGTTCATCAAAGACGATCTGGTCATTACGCGAGCGCAGCGTATGAAGTTTCAAAGCCACTTTACCCGCTTTTTTGGAAACCCGGTTCTGAATATCAGTATGGATATCCTCGGCACTGAGTGCAGGCTTGAATTTTTTATCCCTGATCTCCCGGTAAATATCCTTTAAGGCCGCAGTCAGTTTAGAAGCTTCCTGGGCTTTCAGCAAACCGGCTTCTTTTAAAGCAGAAACATGGATCAAAGAATGATAAATATCATACTGGGCCAGTTTATAATCATACTGGATCGATTTTTGAAAAGAAAAAAATTCTTTATCGATACTTTTCTTAAACCTTCCGCCCCATAATTTTTTACTCATATCCTTCTCCTCTTTGATAATTTCGGCTTACTGCTTTTTTCTTCCTTCCATGAGCTATGAGCAATGAGCTATGAGCGAATAAGGCTTATTTCATATAGGGCATGGAAAAAATATTGATAAAACCTTCCGCGTCTTTACGGTTAAACTCGTCTTTTTCCCCGTAAGTGGCCAGCTCTTTTTTATACAAAGCATAGCGGGATTCCCGTTTAGCAATCAAAGCATTGCCTTTAAACAGCTTTAAACTGATCTTACCGCTGACCCTTTTCTGAGTGTTTGCGACAAAAGCATCCATGCTTTCCCGCAGATGAGAGAACCACAATCCTTTGTAAGCCATCTGAGAATAATACTGGCTCAAAATCTCTTTAAAAGCCAGAGTATCTTTATCCAGGACCAGCTGTTCCAGCTCTTTATGAGCATAAAGCAAAATCCAGGCTGCCGGAGCTTCATACGTCTCCCTGGACTTGATCCCTACGATCCTGTCCTCGATCAGATCGCTTCTGCCGATACAATGTCTGCCCCCGATCTTGTTCAGTTCTTCGATCATTGCAGTAAACTCTTTTTTTCTGCCGTTGATCCTGACCGGAACTCCTTGAGAAAACTCGATTTCCAGATATTCAGGTTTATCCGGGGTCTTTTCCAGAGAACGGGTAAACACAGCTGCCTTATCGTCAAAAGCAGTATCCAGATCTTCCAGCTTTCCTCCCTCGATACTTATTCCCCAGATATTTTTATCAATACTATATATTTTTTCTTTAGTAGTCTTGACCGGGATTTTTTTAGCTTTACAATAAGCGATCTCTGATTCACGCGAAGTCAGTTCCCAGTCCCGCAAAGGAGCGATGATCCTGAGTTTAGGATCAAGCATTTTTATAGTCGCTTCCATGCGCACCTGATCATTCCCTTTACCGGTACAGCCGTGAGCAACATATGCGGCTTTTTCCTGATGAGCGATATCTACCAGATATTTGGCGATCAAAGGCCGGCCCAGAGCAGTAGAAAGAACATATTTGTTCTCATAGACAGCATTGGCCTGCAAGGCAGGCAGGATATATTCCTGAGCAAACTCTTTACAAAGATCTTTGACATATATTTTCGCAGCCCCTGTTTTTAAAGCCCGTTTTTTCAGGTCCTCAGGCGAAAATTCACTGCCCAGATTAGCGGAAAAACAAATGACTTCAAACCCTTTTTCCTTTAACCAGGGTATACAGCACGATGTGTCCAGACCTCCCGAATAAGCCAAGATAAGTTTTTTCATTTCAGACCTCCTAACAGGCAGAGCAGAATCGCCTTTGCTGCGTGCATCCGGTTTTCCGCCTGCAAAAACACTATAGAATTTTTGCTGTCTACGACTTCATCAGTGATCTCCTCCCCCCGATGAGCGGGAAGACAATGCATGATCACGCAATCCGCTTCAGCAGCAGCCACCAGTTGTTTATTTACCTGATACATTCTAAAATCTTTAATTTTCTGTTCTTTCTGTTCTTCTTCCCCCATGGACGCCCAGACATCAGTATAAATCACATCAGCTTTTTTTACTGCCTCATAAGGATTATCGGTAATAACGACCTTACCGCCGCTGAATTTGTTAAACTGCTTGACTTCGGAAAGTATTTCCTTATCCGGAGCATATTTTCCCGGAGCAGCCACGAACAGATTGCCCCCTACCATGGAAAAGGCATACATCAGAGAACGGCAGACATTATTGCCGTCCCCGATATAGGCGCACTTTATTTTCTTCAGATCTTTTTTCGTCTCATAAAGGGTAAACAGATCAGCCAGAGCCTGAGAAGGATGGAGCAGGTCGCTCAAGGCATTCACCACCGGTATGGTAGACGCTTTAACAAAATCAAGGATCACTTCATGAGAAAAAGTCCGTATCACGGCACAATCGATATAGCGGGCTATGGTACGGGCCACATCATGCACGCTTTCTCTCTGGCCCAGTTTTATCTCACTGGGCGCATAATAGATAGCATCCGCCCCGGTCTGCAAAGCTCCCACATAAAACGAAGTTTTGGTCCGCAAAGAAGGTTTTTCAAAAAGCAATCCGACCACTTTTCCTTTAAGTTTATTTTTATAACGTAAAGGATAGGTTTTGACCTGGCGGATCAGCCGAAGCATTGCCATTACCTTTCTTTTCGAACAATACTTAAGAGAAATAAAATTATTGATCATAAGCTTTTAAATATTTTTTCAAGGACATTTAATCCTTTATCAATCTCTTTTCCGGTTACAGTCAAGGCAGGCATGATCCTCAGCACATTAACATGTGTAGCATTAATAATAACTTTTTCTTTTAAAGCAGCCGCAAATACAGGCGCAGCTTCCCGGTCCAGCTCAACTCCCAGCATCAATCCTTTACCTCTTACTTGTCTGATAAAAGAAAACCTTTTCTGCATCTGCTCCAGCCTCTGCTTGAAATAAGCCCCCATTTTCAGAGTATAAGCCGGAAGTTTATCTTCTTTGATCACCTTAAACACTTCCATACCGGCAGCACAAACCAGAGGACTGCCGCCGAAAGTAGAAGCATGATGTCCGGGCTGCAGATAATCGGCAATTTCCTTCTTCACCACCAGGGCTGCCACAGGAACCCCGGCGCCCAGTCCTTTAGCCAGAAGCATTACATCAGGTACAATCCCGTAATGCTGATAACAAAACATCTTGCCGGTCCTGCACATGCCGGTCTGTACTTCATCGGCCATCAGCAGGATATCCCGCTCAGAACAGAATTCTCTTAATTGCCGCATATATTCCAAAGAAGGCACATTGACCCCGCCTTCTCCCTGTATCGGTTCCAGAAGAACAGCTACTGTCTTTTTAGTGACTTTCTTTTCCAAAGAAGAAAGATCTCCGTACACTGCTTCCTTAAACCCGGGCACTATCGGCTTAAAAGGATCTTTATACTTTTTCTGGCCGGTAGCAGAAAGACCGCCCATGCTTCTGCCGTGAAAAGAATTTTTCATAGTAATGATCTCATAACGGCCGCTTTCTCTTCCGTAAAGGCGGGAAAATTTTATCGCCCCTTCCACTGCTTCAGTACCGGAATTGGCAAAAAACACTTTAGCCGGAAAAGAATTTTTAACTATCTCTTTTCCCAGCTGTTCCTGCAGAGGATGGCGCAGATTATTGGGAAGATGTATCAGTTTCCCGGCCTGTTCCCCGATAACTTTGGCAATACGGGGATGACTGTGACCCAGGATGCCCACGCCCCATCCCGGGAAAAGGTCCAGGTATTTATTACCCTGATCATCCCAAAGCCAGCTGCCTTTTCCTTTGACAAAAACAGGCCCCACTCTGTTGTAAACCGGAATCAAATATTTTTCTTTCATAGTTATGTCTTTCGTTTAATTATTAATATCAAAACGCAAATTACGCGAATACCAGAGAACGCGGATTTCCGCGAATATAAATTAACGCTAATTCACACAGATTTAATTCAAAATTCAGCATTCAACATTTACCGAGTAAAATGATCTGTGTAATCGTGATTTAATCTGTGTAATCAGCGTGCGAAGCGCAGCCCTAACCGCTATCCGCTTGTCCTGAGCAAAGTCGAAGGGCTTTCCGCTTATGTCCGGCTCTCTCTTTCCACATTCACTTTTTACTTTTTACTTTTGCCTTTTTACTTGCCGCCGCAGGCGGCTGCACGTCAGTGCACTATCTCCGTCCCGATACCTTTATTGGTAAAGATCTCCAGAAGTATGGCATGGGGAATTTTAGCATCGATAATATGCGCTTTGTTCACTCCGCCTTTAATACCGAAAATCGCACCCTTTACTTTCGGCACCATGCCTTCGGCAATGACTTTTTTGGCAAACAATTCTTCGGCCTTTTCCACGCTGAGATGGGACAAAAAAGAATCAGGATTAGCGGGATTAGCCAGCACACCCAGGACATTAGTTAAAAACACCAGTTTTTCCGTGCCCAGGCCGGAAGCCAGGAAAGCAGCTGCTTCATCGGCATTAACATTAAAAATATCACCGTATTCAGACACAGCCATGGGACAGATAACCGGGATGCTGTCAGGAAGTACAGCTGAAATCCGTTCCTGATCAAAACCTATGACCTCTCCCACATGACCCAGATCTTTTTTACTTTGTTTTTTAACTCCCTGAAAAATATGATGTTCCCGCTTAAAACCCACAGCCTTGACACCATGAGCTCTGATCTCATCCACGATCATATCATTCAGTTTATTCAATTCCTCTTCCACTATTTTCAAGGTAGCATCATCAGTGACCCTGATCCCGTCCTGAAATTTTGTCGGGATCTTATTTTTTCTCAGACGTTCAGTGATATTAGGCCCTCCGCCGTGCACCAAAATCGGCCTGATACCTGTATAGCGCAAAAAAGCGATATCTTCCAGCACAGATTTGCGCACTCTTTCTTCGCCTAAAATAGAACCGCCGTATTTTATGACAGTTACTTTTTTATGAAATTTCTTGATATAGGGCAAAGCCTCGATCAAGACATCAGCTTTTTTAATCGCATCCTGAACCATTTTTCACCTTCCTCTATTTTTTTAATTCAACATAAAAGTGACAGGTGACATGTCACTATGTCCGGTGTCCTCTTCCCCGATATTCTTCGGACATCCGGGAGCCCGATTACTCTTCGGTGAAAGTCTTCGGGCGAGTGAAGTCACATGTATATTTTTTTAGGCATTAGCAATTAGATCAATTAGACATTCTCCCTCTGTACGCTGACCTGCGGTCAGCTTTGATTACACCGATTAAATCACGATTACTCCGATAAATATTAATCTGTGTAATCAACAGGTCTGACCCTGATCAGACCTGTCAGCTGTATCCCGCATTTATCTTTACATACTCAGGGGTAATATCGCAGCACCATCCTTTCCAGGCTGCTTTACCCCGGCCCAGGAATACGGATATATTTATTTCTTTCTTTTTAAGAGAACTTGCCCTGACCTTGAACCTGTCTTCTCTGACTTTGATCCCTGCCTGTCCCAGACTGGATATTATCCTGCCCCAATTGGCATTTTCCCCGTAAATCGCAGTCTTAAACAATAAAGAATCAGCAATAGCCTGAAAAGCAGATCTGGCTTCTTTTTCCGTTTTAGCTGCTTTAATGTCTATCTCCAGAAATTTACTGGCTCCTTCACCGTCTCTGGCTATTTTTTTAGCCAGATCGACACATAATCTTTCCAGAGCTTTACTGAATTTGTCGAGATCATTTTTACTTTTTACCGAAGCGCCTTTGCCCGAAGAAAGCAGAAACACGCTGTCATTGGTGCTCATACAGCCATCCACGGAAATACTGTTAAAACTTTTTTCCGCAGCCAGAGCCAGAGCTTTTTTTAAAAAAGGCCGGCTGATGGCAGCATCGGTAAAAAGAAAACAAAGCATAGTAGCCATGTTAGGATCGATCATGCCCGCTCCTTTGGCGCAACCGGATATGGTAATTTTTTCCTTGCCCAGTTTAAAAGAAACAAAAGCAGTTTTTTTCACAGTATCAGTGGTCATGATCGCCTGGGGAAAAAGATCGAACCTGCGGGTTAAATTTTCCGTCAGTTCAGGCACTGATTTTTTTATTTTATTAAAAGGCATTTTTTTACCGATAATACCGGTGGATGCGATCAGCAGGTTATCTTTATCTATGCCCAGGATTTCAGCACAATCAGAACAAAGAGAAAAAGTATCTTTTAAGCCGTTAAGGTGAGTGAAACAATTGGCATTGCCGCTGTGGGCAATGACCGCCTGCACCTTATTGCGTATATTCTTTTTACAGACTTCCACAGAATAAGAAGTATTGGCATTTCTGGTAAATACAGCTGCTGCCTTTGCTCCGTCAGGACAAAAAACAAGGCCCAGGTCAAGCCCCTCTTTTTTAATACCTGAAGCCAGGGCAGAACTTAAAAATCCCTGCGGCAAATTCATATTAATCCCTCGGTTTCCTTAAATCCACAGATCAGATTCATATTCTGCACTGCCTGTCCGGCAGCGCCTTTGACCAGATTATCGATGCAGGATACGATCACTGCTTTTTTCTTGCAGGGAGAAAGAGCAAACCCGATATCACAGAAATTGGTATTAGCTACTTCCTTTAAGCAGGGCAGATGCTCTTTGACCCGGACAAAAAAACAATCTTCGTAATATTGTGCATATACAGATCTGATCTGTTCTTCTTTGCTCTGCGGCTTAAGCTTTACATGGATCGTACTTATAATACCGGTCTCTATCCCGGCCACATGAGGCACAAAAACAAGTTCAGCCGGACGGCCTGAAACTGTTTCCAGGACATAAGACATCTCCGGCAGATGCTGATGGACAAACGGTTTATAGGCCCAGGCATTATTACTGACATTCTGGAAATGATATTCCAGCTTTGGTTTGCGGCCTGCACCGCTGATCGCGGATATGGCATCAGCAATTATTTCCTTATCGATCATATTTTCTTTTAACAACGGCAGCAAAGCCAGCTCAATACTGGTGGGATAACATCCCGGATTAGCGATCAGGTCAGCAGATTTTATTTCCGGTTTAAAAAATTCCGGCAGACCGTAAACCGCCTTATCCAGATTTTTTTGATCCAGATGAGTTGTGCCATAGTATTTTTCATAAACTGCCGGGTCTTTGATCCTGTAATCAGCTGACAGATCGATCACTTTTTTCCCTTTTTCCAGCAGATAAGCAGCCTTTTCCATAGATACAGTATGCGGCAGGGAAAGAAACAGCAAATCGCACATTTGGGCTGCTTTTTCCACATCCATATGCTCCAGAGGTATATCTACTATATTTTTGAATCTGGGAAAATATTCCCCGTAAGGTACAGGATCCTGGATCCGGGAACAAAGATAGCTTATTTCCACTTCTTTATGACCGGCCAGTATTTCCACCAGTTTTTCTCCGGTAAAACCGGTAGCCCCCAGAACGCCTATTTTAAGCACAATTTCCTCCTATATTTATAATATAAATACTTATAGAATATAGATATATTAAACTAAATCGGAAAAACAGTCAATAGGAACGGAAGGCAGAGTGAGGAGATAAAAAAGCGGGGCGCTGCAGGATCAGCAGCACCCCGCAATCTATATCTTAATATTTATTACCCAAAATATCGTTCTGAGTCTGAAAATTGCTGACATTGACCCCATCACGCATATTATAGATATAAAGTCCGAAACCTCTGGACCCGGCGCTGGAACAGTCGGACACATCAAATCCGTTGCAGGCGTGCAGCCAGAAAGAGACCGGGGTGGAGATCAATACCCCTTTAGTGGTGACTTTGGACTGTCCTGTGCCGGCTCCGTCAACCGTGCAATTCTGCAGAGATCCGCCTTTTACCTGCAAAAGATGAAACCCGGCAGTTGCGTCTCCGGAAGACGAACAATCAATAAAGTCCACATTTTTCGCCACCCGGATATTAAATCCGGCACCGAAAAATTTCTCATCATTGTCCCGTCCGGTCATAGAAATGGCCCGTTTCTGTCCGTTATCCTTGCTGGCGCAATTTTTAAATGTGGCATTGGTCATCATCGGAGCATACTCGAAATGATACCCTGATTCCCAGGCCCCTTCAGCCAGGCATCCTTCCACATAAAGGTTTTCGATATTATTCTGTTCACCGAAATTAAATCCTGTGACCCAGTCATTTGCGCGTTCATACCTGCCGCAATTAATAGCCTGGCAATTAAGATAAGTCACGTTCTTATGCGTATTCACCCCGCTCCAGGAATTATGCATAAACCCGAAAGCTCCGGGATTGTCAGCTACACAATTGGCAAAATAAAGATTTTCCAAATTTTTTCCGTTAGAAAGCACAAAAAACACGGCCATAGGCCCTGAATCACAGGTACCGGTTACATCCACTACAGCCACATTACTGGCCGTGATCTTAACCGCTCCTGTACCCCAGTCATGCTTCATGCCTTCACTGGAAACATGCAATCCCCTGACCATCACGTTGCTGTTTTTTAGCGCCAGATAACCTTTACCCTTAAAATCAAGAAAAGTCTTATCCGACCCTTCTCCTTCCAAAGTAACATTCGAGCCCAGGGTAAGCACTCCGCTACAGGTATAATTACCGCCCCGCAAAATGATTTTACCTCCGGCTGAACCGAGAGAATCGATCGCACTCTGAATGGCTCTGGTCATATCCTGTCCAGGTGCAGCATCAACATACATGGTCTTACCCGCATCATTCACCCAGGAAGGCAAATCAACGTTCACAGGATTGAAATTATATTGACCGTTAGAATCAGACAGATTAAATTTTTCCTCCGCCTTAGGCAGGACAGAGCGGCTGGCTGCTGATGGCAAAGCTGACTTGCCCTGTCCGCAACGTTTGCCGGAACAGCATTTTGTACACTGATTTGCTTTCTTAAAACTCTTGGTACAAGCCGGCATTGTCGTGTTCAGCTTTTTCTGTTTATACTCATGACAGGAATAAACCGGACCGCAGACAATCCCTAAAAAAACTGCGCTTAAAAAGATTAAACTTACCCTTTTCATTTTCCCCTCCGTTTTAAATATATTTTTTTACTTTTTCCGCTATTCCATAAAAAAAAGCCGGATCACTTTATATCAGGTAACCCGGCCATCCCTTCAGTTAAAACTAGTTCCCGGAGATAATTTTCTCTATCCCCTGAAAGTGGATGCTATACTTATTTTTGGATCCGTGGCTTTCCGTCCCCTGATCTCTCAGAGTTTGGCTTTAACTTCAAATACCATTAAACATATATTAGAAATTCCATGGCTAAGACGATAACTATACCATTTTTACAAAAAAATTTTCAAGCGGTAAAACAAAATTTTGTTTTAAAAAGGCAGGACTATCAATAGCAGCCGATCTCAACTATAGTGGCAAAGCATAAATCTGTAAGCAGACTTCCGGAACAGCATTCAGTAGCGTCATTGCCCTCTCTGTACCAGACCCACTCCACATGATAATAATCTACCCACCCCGAATAATTATTACAGGCAAACATGCCGTCAGACCAGGCATGATATCCTGTAGTTTTTTGGGAGCATAAGCACCATCTGGCAGCGCGGCCGCAGGTATGAGGTACAGTTGTGTCATAGCTTTTATATCTTTTCCAGCCTGAAGGGCAGGAAGAACCCTGGAACCGGCACTGGGGAAGACCTACATCAGTATCCACTACTTCTCCGCCTGCCCGTTTACAGTCACCGACAGTATGAGCCCCATTGACCAGCATCTGTGAATCGGAAAATTTCTGCATATCGCTGAGACAAAGCTCTTCTCCGTACTCATCAGTAATACAGAAATCTTCGGCATTATATTTCTCGGTTTCGGAAATAGCACCCATGACATCCCATTCCCAGACAGAAGGTTCTTTTTCTTTGCAGATCACAACCTGATTCTGATCCTGATTAAGGAACATGTCCCCGGCTATTTCCGAAGTACAGGCCGGAATATCTGTTTCTGCGCTGGGAATAAGCTTTAATCTTTTATAGACACCGTAAGGCGAAGGGTAATAAGTGGAAATAGTTAACTGAGAACTGTTCTGTGCAGGAACATCAACCGGGACAAAAACAAAAATCAAGCCAAAAAAAGACAGGCAAAATAGCAGGCAAGCCGTATTTTTACACATCACCCTCCTCACAGCAGAAAAACCCCTTTAAAGTATTTTATCTTTAGAAAGCTAAAAAAACAAGGTTGATTTTAAAAATATCTTAAATACAATTCAATAGCAGCCGATCTGAAGAATGGGTGCGGTACAAGTGGTGACCTTACAGGCACTACTCCCGAAGTTCCAACAATCTTTACACCGATTACAGGAAAAACAATAACCGTCATGAATGATCTGGTAACAGCACATCACCTTGCAGCAGTCAGGAATTTTATTGGCCCAGGCATGAGCTGATACAGAACAGCTGGTGGTGCAGCGTGTATCTCTGCCCCTGTATTCATAGCCTCCGTTGCAGGAACAGGTCCTGTCTGTTGTAGCACAGAAACTCTTGTACTGGTTCCAGCCTGAAGGACAGGTACTGCGGGTAAACCGGCATTGCGAAGCACCCACATCAGAGTCTACCACTTCTCCTCCCGCTTTTCTGCAGTCACCTGCACTGTGGTCTCCTTTGACCAGAAGCTGCTGATCGGAAATTTTCTGCACATCGCTGAGGCACACTTCTTCTCCGTACTCATCAGTGATGCAGAAATCCTCGGCATTATATTTTTCTGTTTCGGAAAGTCCGCCCAGGACGGACCAGGTCCAGGTGCCGGACTGGTCCTCTTTGCAGACCTTTACCTGGTTATTAACATCATCAAAATAGATCTCTCCTCTTTTGGAAGAATCACAATCAATAGGATCTCTGGTACTATCAGGGATTAATTTTATAGTTTTATACACGCCATGGGGCGAAGGATAATAAGTGGAGATAGAAATAGAATCGGATGCGTTCTGTCCATAACCGAAAACCGGGAGCATAATTAACAAGACTAATAAAACTGATCTTTTCACAGTTTATCTCCTCAATAACACCCTACCTGGGAACGGGTACTGTAGCAGCAGGAATCACCTCCCCCGCCCCAGCAAGTGGCCACATAAGGTATTACCGGGCAATCACTGCGGGAACAATAATGGGCCTGGCCCGGTTGTCTGTTCTGAAAAGACGCACCGCTGAAACTCTTAGCTCCAGAGGTCACAAAAGTCCCGGTGAAACAATTAGCCGTACACTTATGGGGCACACAGGCAGACCAGTATTTATATTGCGTCCATCCTGCGGGAGGGCTGCCCTGGTTAAACTTGCAAAGGGGTGTGGCCACATCACTGTCATGGACTTCGCCTCCGGCCATCTCGCATTCGCCCACAGTATGCATGCCTCCTACCAGTAATTGTGATTTCGACATTTTTCTGGCATCGCTGAGACAATATTCATTACCGTCATCATCAGTAATACAGAAATCCTGAGCCTCGATTTCTTCATTTTTATCTATTCCGCCCATAACCTCCCAATCCCAGGACAAAGGTTCTTTTTCCTTGCAGATCACAACCTGATTTTTATCCTGATTAAAAAACATATCCCCGGCTATTTCCGAAGTACAGGCCGGGATATCCGTTTCTGCGCTGGGAATAAGCTTTAATCGCTTATATGCTCCGTAAGGAGAGGGATAATAAGTGGAAATAGTTAATGAACCTGAAGAAGACTGAGCATAAGAAAAACTTACACCTGAACTAAGACAGGAAATAAAAAGCAAAACCAAGCTTAAACGCTTAAAGAAAAACACAGATGAGCCCTTTCTTTTTCTAATGTCAGTACAAAAATATTATAGTCTCTGCTGTAAGTATACCATGACGAAATATTATTTTACCAAAGCAAAAGAAAAAGTCAAAACAGGAAAAAATAAGAATTTAACGCTTGGTCCACTGGAACCTGCGGCGGGCTCCTTTGCGTCCGTATTTTTTACGCTCTTTAGCCCGGGGGTCGCGGGTCAAAAGTTCCTCTTTTTTTAAAGCGGAACGAAGGGAGGGATCGATCTCCAAAAGACTGCGGGCAATACCCAGAGAAATAGCTCCGGCCTGGCCGGTAATACCGCCGCCTTTGACATTGGCTTTAATATCGGTTTTCTCCAGAAGCTCAGCCACCAGCAAAGGACGCTTGACCATGGCCTGATGAGTGATTATCGGAAAATAATCTTCAAGTTTTCTCCCGTTAATTAAAATCCGTCCTGAGCCCTCAGTAATAACTCTTACTCTGGCACTGGCTTCTTTTCTTCTTCCTGTAGTCATATCGGGATTTTTAACTTGATTTTCTTCCATTATTTACACCTCAATTTTTTCCGGTTTCTGTGCCTCATGGGCATGCGTATTTTCGGGATAGATCTTTAAATTCCTTAACATCTGTTTAGCCAGCACATTTCTGGGAAGCATTCCTTTTACCGCACTGCGCAAAGCCAGAACAGGATTTTTCTTATTCAGCTCTTCCAGGGTTATCTCTTTTCTTCCGCTGGGATATCCGCTGTATTTATCATAAATCTTCTTTTTCAGCTTATTCCCGGTATATTTAACTAATTTGGCATTTATCACCACGACCTTGTCCCCGCAGATAAAATTAGGAGTATATCCCGGTTTGGTCTTGCCCATCAAAATCCTGGCGATACGGGTTGCCAACCGGCCCAGAACCATGTCTTTGGCATCGATTAAAACCCATTTTCCTTCAATATCATTGTAAAACTTGGTTTTTTTCATAAGTCCAGTCGTCCTTTCTTATCTTTGCAGTAAGTATCTTTTATACCATTTATTAACATTTTGTCAATAAAAAATAATAATTAGCCTCCGGCCCCTTTAAAACAATGACTTGGCCTCCGGCATAAAAAAGAGGTCAGAAGTCAGAAATCAGAAGTCAGATCCTGAAATATTTAGACTCTAACCTCTGGCCGCTGACATCTGACTTCTTATGTTTCTTCCTTTATCTCTTTCTCAAACTCTTTGATCACTTTTTTAACTTCCAGTTCAGTAGAAGATATTTTATCTTTGCAGATCCGGATCAATTCCATGGCTTTTTTTACTTTTACAGCCACTTCATCAACATCTATCCTTTCAGACTGAAGATCATCCAGGATCTTGTTCAATTCCTCGATTGCCTTGGCATATTTGATCTCTTTCTTTCCCATATTTTTCTCCTTTTATTTTAATATCAGTTTTTATGATAAACACAGATGAAAGACTATGATGAACACAGATAATTACGGTTACGTTTAACGGTTACGACCCATTCGACCTAACTTCGACATAGCTCAGCACAAGTTGCTCAGGGTAGTCCTGAGTGACCTGTCCTGAGCATCATCGAAGGAAATCGAAGGACGATGCCCGCATCGGTTAATGTTTAGGGTTACGTTCCGCGCCGCAGGCAGCTCTCCTCTCGCCCTTCTCCGCTCTTATTCCTCTCCATCATTTTGCAATGCTAAATGCTAAATTTTCAATTTGCAATTTCCCTGTAAATAATTTTACCTATTGTTTTTTAAAGGGCGGGCGCGAGACCCGCCCCTACGTATTTCTTACTACCGGCTATAGACTATCCCGATGCTTCGTTCGGGACAGGTCGACTATTCGAATTCGGGCTTCTTAACCCCATCCATAATTTATTCTGACACGGGCGGGGAGACCCCGCCCCTACATATTTATAATCCGATATTCAACATTTGCCGCGCAGCGGCCGCGTTTTTCGTCCTAGCGAAGCGGTCGTCCCTCGTCCTTCGATTCTTAGCGCCTTCAGGCGCTGATTTGATATTTTATTTTGCAATGCTAAATGCTAAATTTTCAATTTGCAATTCCCCTGTAAATAATTTTACCTATTGTTTTTTAAAGGGCGGGCGCGAGACCCGCCCCTACGTATTCCTTACTATCGACTATAGACTACCTGCGCCGTCAGGCGCTGGTTTTATCTATTGTAGATTCCGCTTCTCCTTTATAAAAAACAGTGGTGATCTTATCCCCGGGTTGAAGCAGAGCCGCATCTTTGACTGCTTTGCCTTGTTTTAAGGTCAGGGAAAAACCTCTTTTCATAACATTCTTAGGATCAAGCATTTTCATCTTATCTTTTATGCTTTCAAGTTCATTCTCAGCTTGGCTTAAAATATTTTTGCTGTGCAGGGTTAACAGAGTTTGGGCCTGAACCAGAAATTGTTTGCTTTTTTCCGTCAGAGAAGAAGCCAGATGCAGACACTGCTGTTTCTTTTGCGACAGATCAAGAAAATGGTCCCGGAAATAACTTAAAGTCATAGCCTCGATCTTAAACGCTGAAGACTGCAGGCTTTGCTTATAGCCGGCTATAACTTCCTCTGCCGCATTACAGATCTCAGAGGAAAATTCATCCAGACGCTTTTCAAAATCAGCCACTTTTTCCACCAGAAACTGAGCCACTTTGGTCGGTGTTTTCTGAAAAGTATGGGCCACTATATCGGTGATAGTGGTATTGATCTCATGGCCCAGACCTGAAACAACCGGCAAAGACAATCCGGCAATGGTCTCAGCAATAAGTTTATTATCAAACCAGCCCAGATCAGCAGTAGATCCTCCTCCTCTGGTTATTACCACTGCATCCAGTTTATCGGACATGGACTGAAAAATACGTAAAGCTCCTGTGACATCAGCCTCCACGTTTTTACCCTGCATATGGCAGTCGCGCAGAAATACTTTAAAGGCAAAACCGGAATTTTTCAGTTCACTGGTAAAATCAAAAAAAGCAGCAGAAGCTGCGGAAGTGATCAGGCCCAGACGCAAAGGCACCAGAGGCAAAGAAAGCAGTTTATTCTTTGCCAAAAGGCCTCTTTTCTTCAAGTCTTCCAGTATTTGCTGTCTGTTCTGGGCAGCTTTGCCCAGAGTATAGGAAGGATCAGCATCAAATACAGTAAGGCTGAAAGCGCCGTTCTTGGAATAAAGGTCGACTTTACAAAGCAATTTGACTTCTATATCATCTTTTAATTCCACGCCCGCAGTTTTCAGTTTTTTATACAAAGAAAACTTTACATTGGCAAAGATAACTGCCCTGACCTGGGCAATCAGCTTATCCGATTTCTCGTCTTTCTGGACCAGGTTAAGATTCACATGCTGACGCTCGCGCAAATCCTGGATCTCGCCGCAGACCCAGACATAGGAGGGAAAACGCTCCCTGATAATCCCGCGTACAGTATCATTAAGCTCCAGTACAGTATAGATCTTTTCCCGTTTATTAAAGTCAAAGGTTAAATTATCCATAATAAAGGCGACACGCCAGAAGTCTGACGGCGACAAGTCAAAAGCAGGGGAAGCCCCCGTGTCTGCCCGTAAAAACATCCAAAATATTTACGGCAAGGTTTTTCCTGTAACTATTATAACGGAATATCAATATTTAAACAGATAAAAATCAGCCGTAACTCTTAAGTCCTAAGCCAACAAAAATAAAACAATCAGAAAAAATCTAATAAAAAGGCAGGACTATTTATAGCACCATCTCTCGCAAAACCCGTTATAACCGGCTGCACCTACATTGATCGGCAGACAGCCTGTGCCTGCGTCATTCCAGCCTGCAGGACAGGCAGGAGGTACACAGGCAGAATTAGGATTAGTAGCCCACTGAGCTATTCCCGGGCATTTCAAAGAAAAAGCAGTTACACCTGATTTATAACACCAGCGCTCATCATAACCGTAATAATTAGGCCAGCCTGAACCGGCAAGAACTGCCACAGATCCTGTTCCAAGATCTGTCCAACCGGCAGGACAGGCCTGAGGAGTACCGGCCTGTGCCGGTTTCTTAGGATATTTCAAAGAGATCAATCCGCTTCCGCCTCCTCCCATATCAGGCGCAGCCCAGCTGCCTCCGCCAAAAAGATAAAACTGTCCGGGAGCAGAATCAAAAGGATTGGAATCCACATAGACCATTTCCCCTTCTTTGTCCTGAGCGGAAGGATTAGGCACCAGAGACTGAGGCTTGAAAATAAGGCCTCTGGTCACTTCCACCTGGCTGTAAATCCCTTTCGGCGAAGGATAATAAGTAGACAAAGTCATAGATTCGGAAAACAAAAACAAAGGCAGGCAAAAACAGGCCAGCAGACCAAAACAAAAGATAAAGATGTTCTTTTTCATTGTCATTCCTCTTTCAGCAGGTGCAATAAATCCCGACTTTTAAAAGGTTACCAAATACAAAACCAGATGTCAACAATTGT